>Ga0210057_1000061_pt1 | contig 227238 bp, 206 predicted proteins | sample CryGeyCG2114_010_2_FD_183968 | JGI IMG/M metagenome (GOLD analysis project Ga0210057, IMG submission 183968) | Groundwater microbial communities from aquifer - Crystal Geyser CG10_big_fil_rev_8/21/14_0.10 (SPAdes) (version 2) | ecosystem: Environmental > Aquatic > Deep subsurface > Groundwater...
TATGGCCTTTCCTCATGTCGACATAATCATGAAACAAAAAGATCGGATACTTTGGATCAAAAATCATTGTGAGAGACTAGTTGAACTTTTATCAACTGACCAGAACGGGCTAAAAGACCAAGTTACAATGAAGCGAGAAACATATAAGAAACAAAAAAGTATTCCTTCGATAAGGAGACAAGAACATAAAGATGAATTGAATCCAAAACTTAAACGAATGAGGATAAATTTTTTGAATTGCTTGTATCGCTACAGAACTAAAGCTCACTATAGAGATTTTATATATTTAACTGCAGATCAATATGAGCCTTCAATTCATAAAAAAAATATTTACATCGATAATCGATTCATTGAATCTTTATTTTTGATTTCTAACTTTTCAGTCTGTGTCGCATTAAAGTATTTGTCTGCAAAAATAGGAGTGAGAAATACTCAAACCTTATTGCTCGCTTTGGAGGGAAAACTTAAATTACATAACAGTCCGTGGAATGGCTTTTTGTAGGAAATATTGAGATTGCATCTAAACTTGTATTTGGAGTTAAATTGTAGAAAAAATCTAAGTTAAGTTCAAGAAAAGTGATAAATAGTCAGAATAAATTCCAGCACATTTGTCCTTATCTAAGGCTTCTTAAGGAGAACATGTTCTACACTGCTTATGAGATAAATGTTGGAACAACAGTTGATTATAAAAGATATATTTATTTAATTTTAGGTCCAATATTTGCGAGAGCTTTTAAGGTTTTCTTGCCCCATTTTAAAAGAAATAATTGATAATTATCCGGTATGTCTGCATTGTAATTTTCAAAAAAATGTTCAATTTGCTTCACGGTTAATTCACTATATCTTCGTTTTTCTAAAGCGAGTTTATCGATATCTTCGTAGAAGTAAATGTTCTTTTTTTCTTGGCCTTGCTTAGCAGTATCTGAGATTTCTTGAAAAGCTAAAGATGAATCATTTAATACCTTTTTTAAGCCCGCACAAAGAGAACGCAGTGTTTCTCTGTATTGTGATTCTTCTTGGAGATCTAATTCAAGTTTTTGCTTTGCTCGTGAAATTCTATAATCACTACGATTTATCCACCAATTATACCACTCTTTTAGGATTGGCATGATCAGCAAATAAGCCAAAGTTAATAACAAAGGATATATAACTAAAGGAAGAAGTGAATTTTTGCTTGTGATATAAAGGTTGATAACTGAGATTCTATCTTGCTCTGGAGTTGTTCCAAAAACTAAAATTATAGGTACTTGCCAGTTCGTAATAAACCAAATTAAAGAAAAAGTTCCAGAGATTGGATTTTTTACTCGTTCAGCAAGTGCATCATATATATTTAAGTTGAAGTTTTCTTCCATTTCTATACCTTTTCAATTCTAAATAAATTAACACTTATTAAAAGATTAAGCAATTTTCAATTTTTTGATTTACTAAAAAGTGAGGTTCCATCGCTTGTCCTTAGTAGAATAAAGTACCAACACACTTGTCCTTAAACTCTTTATTATGATATGTGTGGGAACTCTTATTGTATTACTTTCAAACATAATGAAGAGCCTATGTAAAATAAGGCTCCATCCAGCACGCTTGTCCTTAAGCAGTGCGAGAAGTGGAAAATTGGGCTTATTTTTTATGCGTTTTTAACTGCTTTTTTGTCGCAAGAGAAAGAAGGCGTTGAAATGTCGGGCACTCTAAATGACTAGGGGCTTTGCAATTACCGGCATGTATTAACCCGTCTCTAACAGCCTCCAGTCGCTTTATTTTCTTATCAATCTCCATTGCCTTTTTCTTTAAGTGAGATTTATCTAATAGGATTTTTTTTTGATTTTTAAATAACTGATTAAGCTCGTCCAAGGAAAAACCAGCTTGTTTTGCCAATGTTATGAGCGCTAGTTTCTGTAGAACGTTTGAATGGTACTGACGTCTAAGCCCAACTCTTCCAGTTGATCCGATAAGGCCCTTTTCTTCATAATATCTTAGGGTAGAGGTTGAGATACCTGATTTTTTTGAAACTACGCCAATATCCATACATTTCTCCTCATATTGAGATCTTATCATAGCAGATTCTTGCTTGACTTCAAGTGAACTTGAAGTTGCATACTATTTACACACGAGGAGGATTTATGAATAAAAAAATTAATGAAATTGTGACTTTACTAAAGAAATCTTGGGACACTATGGATGCTAAATCATTGAGAATAACTCAAGATCTAATTAAGGGGCTGGATCTTGAATCGATTGATAAGAGTCAAGGAGTCACTTCTGAAGGTATCGAGTTGTATAGAGATAAAGAGCAAGGATTTATTCTCATTGCTTATAGAGAAACTCAGGATACCTATCGGATTCCACATAACCATGGAAATGGCTGGGTGATTTATTCAGTATTGGAAGGTGAAGTTGAGATGGGAAATTACTTTAACTGGCAGAAGACAGCTGATCGATCTCAGCTTATTTTAAAGGATAAAGTTATACTGAAAAAGGGAGACGTTCAAATTTATTACCCAGGTGATATACACGACACGAAATGTCTTTCAGAAAATGCCTTGATTATAAGACTTACAAGCTGTGATTTAAGCGTAGAGGAAGCTGCTGGTCGAATGAAAAGATTTGAAGTTAAAAAAAGTTGTTCTTTATGATCTTATTTATTTGGGGAGTCGCATTCACTTTAACAGGGCTATCGTTTTTAAAAGATAAGCAAAAAACTTATGAGGTTTTAATCTTTAGTATTAAATCCCTTAAGAAACTTCTTCCTACTCTTTTTGGAATGGTTTTCTTTGTAGGATTCATACTGACGATCTTTCCAGAAGAGAAAATTATGATGATTTTTAATCATAAGGGCTATCTTGGGTTTTTCTTAGTCTCTTTAGTTGGAGCAATTGTTACTATACCTGGGCCAATTGCTTTTCCTCTTGCTGGAGCATTGTTAAAAATGGGTGCTCCGCAAGAGCTTTTAGCATCTTTTATATCAACACTTACTATGGTTGGGTTATCAAGTTCTCTATTGGAGATTTCTTACTTTGGAAAACGATTCACTTTTTTAAGACAAGGATCAAGTTTTATATCTGCAATGCTTATCGGTTTAATTATGGGAAGCTTGTTATGAGTTTAATTGAACTTATTCTTAATACTTTTACCAATTCTTCTCAGTTTTTAATCGAAGTGTTTAAATTTTTCCCACCAATCTTAATTTTAATGGGTTTACTTGAAGCATGGATTCCAAAGGATAAAATTGAAACTCATCTTGGGCATGAAAGTGGAATCAAGGGCATGCTTTTCGCTATCATTTTGGGAAGTGCAGCTGCGGGACCTTTATTTGCGGCATTTCCAATCGCTAAGTCACTTTCTGAAAAAGGAGTGCGTGCTGCAAATACTGTTATCTTTCTCTGTTCTTGGGCAACGATTAAAATTCCCATATTGATCATGGAAAGTAGCTATCTCGGAATTCGATTTTCTTTATTGCGCCTTTTTGTAACTCTTCCTTTTATTCTTCTAATGGGCTTGATTATAGAGAGGTTATGTCAAAATAATGGGTCTATATTTAGTAATGATCATTGAATGCTCGTACTGAGCGGATACACTTCCAGGTTCAGTAAAGAGAGTCCAACCATCTTTTGCTTCTTCTACCCATTTTGTTTTTGTCGATAAAAAAGGTTCTATCGTAATGACTTGTCCTTCTTTTAAAAGGCGTTGATCACTTGAATCAAAGTAGGGAGCAATAAAAGTTGGCTCTTCATGTAAAGAGCGACCTACACCATGACTTCCAAGATTTTCAATTATTTTTAAATTATATTTTTTCGCAACTTTTTCAATGGCTCGGCCAATCTGGTTTATTGGCTTACCCGCTGTTGCAACAGCAATTGCACAGTTGAGTGCCTCTCTCGTTGCTCTCATAACCTTTTTTTGAATATCACTCGATTTTCCAAGTACAAAAGAGCCGCCTGTATCAGCAAAATAACCGTCTAACTCAGCCGAGACATCAATGTTAATAATATCTCCATCTCTTAATACTTTGTCTCCAGGAATACCGTGGGCAATATCTTCATTAACTGAAATACAAGTCGTGCCAGGGAAATTGTATGTAAGTTTTGGAGCTGATTTCGCATTAAATTTCTCTAGGTAGGAAGCTCCAATATGATCAAGTTCCAAGGTGGTCATTCCAACTCTGGCCTCATTTATCATGTGCTTCAATGTATCTGCTACAATCTTTCCAATGATTTGAAGTTTAACAATATCGTTTTGAGTTTCAATGGTCATGTCAGTTCCAATTAATAAGTAAAAAAATGTTCACTGTTTTATTGTAAATTATTATTTTTTGAAATGCATATTCTTAATTTCATCTCTTTTTTAATCTTATAAAAATAAGCACCTAGCTGTTCGCTGATTCTCTCTATTTTGACTCGCTTGATACTTATAGGTCCTACATGACTTCAAATAAGGCCAATGTCTTGAGCGCCATTTCAAAACTTCGCCCAAGTTCAGTTTATGAGTTGGCCTCTTGCCTCAATCGAAAACCTCAACATGTTCTCGCCGATTGCAGATCGCTCGAGTCGCATGGCTTTGTTATTCTGATTCAAGAAGAAGCTGGACGCAGACCACTTCGTCCAGAGCTTGCTTTCGATTATGATGTGATCTTAGTAGAAGGGAAGGGATCTTTGCCATTGGTAATAAGTGAAAAATCAGAAAAAGTACTTACCAAGGCCGCTATTTAAATTTTAAGGCCTTCGGCAAAAAATCCACGTGGCATATTGGGAATATGACGAGGGGCCACTGGAAATGGCCATCTTGTAGGTGCGTATTCTCCGGCTTGCGACAGTTGAATTGACCAACCTAATTCTTTCATAAATTTTTCAGGATCATTGGTTCCAAATTTCCAAGGCGCCCCTAGGCTCTTTAAAAAATTGAGTTGAGTTTGCATAAAGGGCGATTCTAAGAGATGGCGATTGAAAATATCAAAGAGCGCGAGATCATTGGGAGAAGCGAGCGAGTTGATTCGTTCAAAGAGTGTTATAACTTGTTCTTCTTCCAGATACATCAAGAGACCTTCAATTATCCACAGCGTTTTGTGTTGGCGTTTGAATCCGGCGTCGATGAGTTGTCCCTGCCATTCTTCTCGTAGATCAAGTGCAATTTCGATGCGATTACATTGAGGTTGGATATTATCGAGTTTAGCATTTTTGTATGCTAACACTTCTGGCTGGTCGAGTTCAAAAAGGGTTGTGCCTGCTGGAAAGTTTATGCGATAGGCACGCGAATCCATTCCTGCGGCCAGCATGACGATTTGGCGGACGCCAATGTTAAGCGCATTGATTATTTTTTCATCGAAGAAAGCAGTGCGAATGGCAATGGCAGGTTGTTCTCCTACTTCTGCAATCGCGCGTTCCATGAGGCCAATTCCGAATTCTCCAGCAAGTGCGCCGGCAAAGGGGTCTGAGAAAAGACGTCCTTCTTCATCGCTGCGTTTTGTCTCGAGATCTCGCATCGCTGCAACTAATAGCGAAGTTGTGGCGACACCGTTGAGTTTTGGATCAATCATAGGTCTTTAAGAATAGTGCTAATAAATGACATTTTCAAAGGATTTAAGAAATACTTTTTGAGAAAGTTCCAACACACTTGTCATTAAGCGCACTTGATGAATTTAAGATGGCAAGTGGTTGAAATATCTACATTTTAAATGATTGTATAATCGTCTTATCATTGCTTTAATTTCTCTTAATATACTGGATTTAAAGGACCCTTTTCAAGGTAGTGGAAACTATGCTGAAGTTCATTCTTTTTTTCATTTTATCGACAAACTGTCATGCAAGTGAGGAGTTGGACAGGTTTTTGGATAAGCTCGATAGAACGCATCGATCCGATTCTTCTTATTCTACCATGATCATGACAATTAAAACCCCTGATTGGGAGAGAACGCTTGAGATGCAGGCCTGGACAAAGGGGCTTGAATTGTTTTTTGTCACGATACTGTCGCCCAAAAAAGAGAAAGGGATTTCTTCGCTAAAGAAAAACAAGGAGATGTGGAATTACTTCCCCAAGGTGAATAAGATTATTAAGGTTCCGCCTTCAATGATGATGGGTTCATGGATGGGGTCGGATTTTACCAATGATGATTTGGTCAAAGAGAATACTCTGAGAGAGGATTATCATAGTCGATTTTTGAGTAAAAAAAGTGATCTTTATGAAATTGAGCTCATTCCTAAAAAGGAGACGCCAACGGTGTGGGGCAAAATTCTTTTAAAGGCAGATCCGGTTAAGTCTATTCCTATTGAGGAGATTTTTTATAATGAGAGAGGGGAAGTTGTCAGGACTCTTAAGTTTGAGAATGTAAAAAAGATCTCTGGTCGATTTGTTCCCATGAAAATGATTCTAGAGCCTGTGACTAAAAAGGGTCACATGACTGTGGTTGAGTATTTGGATTTGAATTTAGACGCAAAGGTTGAGGACTCAGTCTTTACCATCGGGAATTTGCAGAAGAGGCGATAGTGCTTTTAAAACTGGCCCAGAGAAATATATTTCGAAATCGTAGGAGAACGTTCTTGACGGTTTCGATGATGGTCTGTGGTTATGTTCTTGTTTCTCTCTTTATTGCCTGGGCCGATGGCGCTTATGGGGAAATCATTTCTCAATTCATCAATGCCAGAACAGGTGAGGCCCAGATTCATTTTAAGGATTATCTTGAAGAGCCAAAGATGTACAAGGCCATTGCTGATTATGAAGGACTTTTATCCTATTTAGAGAGCAATCCCTCAGTCTTGAGTATGAGTCCTCGAGTTAAAGGCGGAGCCCTGATTTTTCTTAACACGAAAAACTTTCATGCCAATGTTGTGGGGATCGATTTTGATAAGGAAATCGCGGCGACAAACTTTCTGAGGAGAATACCCATTGATTCGGGATCAATAGGAAAGAATTCTTATGTCATTGTGTTGGGTGAGAAGGTGGCCAATGCGCTTAAGGCTGTTGTTGGTGATGAAGTGATGCTTCTCTCCAGTGGAGCCGATGGCTCAATTGCCAACGATCTGTTCAAGGTGATTGACATCGCTCGGGGGGATCGGGCCAAAATTGATGAGATGAATGTGTATATTCCGATTAATGTTGCCCAAGAGTTTTTCTCTCTCCCTGGTAAAGTGCATGAAATCATGCTGAGAACAAAGGGTAAATTGGCCGATTTGAATTTGCCGACCGATCTGACTCTTTCTGGTTGGAAAGAGATTGAAAAGGATTTTTACAAGGCGATGGAAGCAGATCGGAAGGGCGATAATGTGGCCCGTTTTATTATTATGGTGCTTGTGGCACTGGGTGTCTTCAATACGGTTCTCATGTCGGTCATGGAGAGAATGAGGGAATTTGGGGTGCTCAAGGCCATCGGAACGAACCCATCGTTTCTCTTCAAGATGATTGTACTGGAGAATATAATTGTTGGTGCTCTGAGTATCGTCATCGGTACAATACTCGCTTTAGCAGTCAATTATTACTTCAGTAAGCATGGAATTACCTTCGGCGAAACCTTTGAGTACGGTGGGTTTGAGTTTAATGAGATGAAAGCCGTTATGGAGCTTCGAAGTTACATTTTGCCTTCCATTGTTATTTTGGTGACAAGCATTTTTGTGAGCTTGTATCCCGCCTATAGAGCGGCCAAAATTCCAGCGATCGAGGCCATTCACTCATGATGATCTTAAAGCTTGGATTTAGAAACATCATGCGAAATAAAAGGAGATCAATCCTTACCGGTCTGGCAGTCGGTTTGGGTCTTGCGGCCATGATACTCGTCAACGGCTTCTGGAAGGGGATGTTGGCCAATATGATCGATAGTGCGGTCTCAAATTATGTTGGGCATGCTCAAATCCATCATCGTCAATTTGGAGAAAGTCACGAAGTTCAGTACTCTTTAGACCCCTCTTCGGAGCTGTTTCAGAAGCTTAAACAAAATACTCAGATAGAGGTCATTTCAAAGCGAGTCATTGCTTTGGCCATGGTTTCCTCAAGCCAGGAATCATTAAATGCCATAGCTCTGGGGATAATCCCTGCTGAAGAAAAGGAGATCTCTCTTTTTGATGACAGAATTCTTGAGGGTCATTATCCGGAAAATGAAAATGATCTGATGATCGGTGTTCAATTGCAAAAAAAGCTTTCAGTTCAATTGGGTGACCGTATTGTCATCACAGTCAGTGAAGCGAACACTGGTGAACTCAACCAAGAACTTTTTAGAGTCTCAGGAATATTCGGTACTGGCGTCAAGGACATGGATGAAGGGATGATCTTGGTGCATCAGAGAAAACTTCAACAGATGTTGAGTATTTCTGGAGTTCATGAAGTGGTCGTCATGTTTAGCGATTTAAAGACCGCCGAATTGAATGCCCCCTTTATTAATTCGTTGTCGACAAAAGATATCAAAGCTGAGAATTGGCAGGAGCTTGTTCCGCAAGTCGTTGGAATCGCCAAGGTCACTGACTTCTCTATGGGGATCATGGGAATCATTCTTTTCATTCTCGTCGGCCAGGTCATTCTGAACACTTTATTCATGAGTCTGTTTGAAAGAAGTTATGAGTTTGGAGTATTGCGTGCCATCGGAACAAAAAATAGGGAACTTTATTTAATGATCTGTTCCGAAGCCTTGGCCCTGAGTTGTTTATCTATTATCTTGGGGATGATCATTGCTCTGATTGTTGGCGGCTATTGGAGTGTTCTTGGTGTGGATTATTCAGGTGTCCAATTTGGAGAGGTTACTTTTACTGAGAAGATATTTTTTAAGTTTTCATTGGAACAATTTACGTTGTATCCGACAAGTCTTGTTTTATTTACTGTTTTGGTTTCGCTATATCCAGCATGGAAAATTGTTAGAATCAAAGCAGCTGAGGCATTACATCGATCGTTATAGGTGAGTTTATGGAACATGTTTTTCAATTGGAAAATGTATCGAAAGTCTTCGGCGAAGGAGCAGTACAAGTAAAGGCCCTTAATTCCATTAATTTGGAATTTCATAGAGGTGAGTTTTCTGCACTGATAGGGCCGTCTGGGTCCGGAAAGTCGACACTGCTCAATATTATGAGCGGTCTTGATACTCCAACGACAGGGGATGTTTTTCTTGATGGTATCAATATTAGTGAAATGAGTGGGAACAAGCTTTGTGATTTTCGCCGTGATCATATTGGTTTTATTTTTCAATCTTTCAATTTAATTCCTGTGCTGACGGTAAAAGAAAACATTGAATACATCATGCTGCTTCAGGGAGTGGCGGAAGAAAAAAGATTACAACGTGTCGAGGAGATTCTCGAAAGAATTGGGCTAAAAGGATTTAACAATCGATACCCCAACCAACTCTCAGGTGGTCAGCAGCAACGTGTCGCAATCGCAAGGGCCATTGCAAGTCAACCTAGTATAATTCTCGCAGATGAGCCGACGGCCAATCTCGATTCTAAAACGGGTACAGAGCTTATTGATTTGATGGCGCAACTCAATGCTGACTACGGGACCACTTTTATTTTTTCTACCCATGATCAAAAAATCATGGATCGGGCCCGAAGACTCGTAACTCTTGAGGATGGCAAAATTGTCAGTGACAAACTATCTTAGTTTTTTAATTGTTATTCCCGCAATTTGTTTCTCTGAAACAGATTGGCGTGGACATAATAGATTTATTGGAACCAGCTATCATGGAATAGGTCGGGAGCATTCCTATGAATTTTCCCAAGGGCAGCTTGTTCTCAATCATCGAAGCGACTTTATCTATTCTTCTGAAAAACATCAGTTTGAAGCGGCCTATGAATTATTTGCAACGGAAAACAAAAATATCCCAGCCGATCCCAATAGTGATTTTAAGTATCGAATCAAAGATTTGAATTACTCTTTGGTCAAAAGTGATCAGGACTTTCTTGTTATTCAAAACCTCGATCGATTTTACTACACCTATTTTGGTGACAAATTTGAATTGAATCTCGGTAGACAAGCGGTTGGCTTTGGTTCGGCCAGAACCATAAACCCCTTGGATATTTTGGTTCCCTTCGATTTTCTGATGATAAATATTGAGCAGAAGTTGGGTGTCGATGCCATTAGAACCAAAATCCCTTTTAAACAAACGGGCATGGTTGAATTTGGCATCAGCGCTTCAGAAGATGTGCCTTTTGAAGACGAATATCGATTCATTTCATTTTTGCAAAACGATATTCGGTTCCTCTATCAGGAACTAAATCAGCATAAAGTTTGGGGGCTTGATATTCAAAAGAGTCTCTTGGGTTGGGGGACGTGGCTGGAGTTGGGCCATTTTGACATCCATGAAGGTGAAAATTTTTTGCGTTATTCAGTAGGTGGGCAATATCAATTTCCCAATGAGCTGAGTTTCTTTGTTGAATATCATCAGAATGGTTCGAGAGTTTTGCACAGAGATCTCGGCATCTTTGTCACCAATCGAGACTACTTGAATTGGGGGTTAGATTATCAGGTGACACCTCTCAATAAAGTTGCACTTTCAAGCTTCAATAGCTTAAACGATCCTTCGAGCTTGCTTAATTTAAACTACGAACTCAATTTTGAAGAGAATTGGTATTTTGACTGCAGCCTTTATTATGGCGTCGGAAATAAGAATGCTTCAGAGTTTGGTTCCTACCCAGAAATAGTCTCTTTTAATTTGAAAAACTTTTTTTAAAATACCTCGTTTGGTGTCTTGAAGCCAAGAATTAGCTCCTTAACTTCGGATCAATCAGTTCTTTAACCAGCGGTTCTACCCAGTCGATAAAGGCGCGTACTCTTTTGGCCAAAAATCGTCTTTGCGGATAGACAATTTTTAAAGGCATCGATTGGGGTCTGAACTTGGGAAGGACTTCAACCAGTTCGCCCGATTTTAAAAGTTTGGTGATGCCTGGTTGAGGATTTTGGCAAATGCCAAGACCTGCTAGGCAAGCCCCTCGGTAGGCATCGATATTAGAGACAGTGATGATGCTCTTCATTTTGATTTCTCTGGTTTTTTCGCCGTCAAAATAGTCAAAGGTTTCAGGTCTTCCACCAAAGTGTTGAACGTACTGGACGAGAAGATGATTTTTAAGATCATCGATATTTTTTGGTTTTCCATACTTCTTGATATAAGCAGGACTCACCACATTGATGACGTCGAGAGTTCCAATCGGATGTTCGACGAGACCCGCCTCTTTTGTTGTGCCTGATCTAATCGAGCAATCAATTCCTTCGCGAATCAAATCAAGTTTGCGATCAGAGCCGATGAGTTCAATTTCGATATCGGGATACATTTTAAAAAACTGTGGAAGCTTTGGAATGACAACATCTCTTGCCGTCACACTTGTCATATCAACTCTGATCTTTCCTTTGATATTCTTTGTGCCCACTTGAAACATCGACTCCATTTCATCGACATCACTTAGTATATCTTTACAGCGTTCAAAAAAAGAAAGACCTTCGGTGGTGAGATCGACAGTTCTGGTGGTGCGATTGAGCAGTTTCACTTGTGCTGTGGATTCGAGTTCTTGAACAGCGGTTGTTGCGGTGGCCTTAGGGATGTTCAAAAGCTCTGCGGCCTTGGTAAAACTTTGAAGTTCTGCAATCTTCACGAAGATTTTCATTGAATTGTATTTATCCATAGTCTTTCCTATTGTTCGCGATAAGCGAATAGTTAATTCAAATAATCGGTATTTATCCAATATAGCAAACAGTATAAGATGAAGGCAATTCATAACAAAGGAGTTCAATATGAAAGTCGCAATCATCACTGGTGGGAGCCGAGGCATTGGAAAAAGCATTGCACTCAACACGGCCAAACGAGGAGTCGGGGTTATTTTAACTTATAACAACAATCGAGAAGAGGGGCTTGCAGTGGCCAATGAAATAAAAAAGAATGGCGGCAAAGCAGTTGCTCTGCAATGGGATTCTTCCAAAGTCGCGTCCTTTGGCGATTTCACTGCGCAAGTAAAAGAATCTCTTAAAGATGAATTTGGTAAAGAAACTTTTGATTTTCTTGTGAACAATGCTGGGATCTCAGGCCAACGTGGCTCCATTCTCGAGACAACCGAAGAGGGATTTGACGAACTGGTGAATGTTAATCTGAAAGGTCCTTATTTTTTAACCCAAAAGCTAGTTCCACTCATGGCCGATGGTGGACACATTATTAATATCTCATCTGGACTCGCGCGATTTGCTTTTCCCAATGTGGCAGTCTACGGAGCTTTAAAATCTGCTTTGGAGGGTTTTACCAGATATTTTGCCAAGGAATTTGCCGATCGAAAAATTAGAGCAAACTCAGTCGCTCCTGGAGCTGTGGATACAGAGTTTGGCGGAGGCAAGGACTCTAATGTGAAAAAGCACATTTCAGAAATGACAGCTCTGGGAAAAATGGCCGAAGCAGAAGATATTGGACTTTTTGTGGCGAGCTTACTGACAGACGACAGCAGATTTTTAAATGCCCAACGGATTGAATTATCGGGTGGATTTTTCATTTAAAACCTTTAAGAGGGACGGGATACTTAAGTAAGTTTATCCAATCATAATCTTTCCCTGAGGGTACTTGGCCGGATTTTTGTTCTGGTTTTCACCGACTGCTAAGACGAGAGTCAGTGGACCGATTCGTCCAATATACATGAGGATGGTAAGTAAAATTTTTCCCGTCACTGAAAGGCTCGATGTAATACCCAAACTTAGACCAACTGTTCCGAATGCACTGATGACCTCAAACATAATTGTTAGAAGAGACTGATTTGGTTCAAAGGCGATCATCAAAAAGATGAAGATGGAGACGATAATAATTGAAATCATGGTAATGGCCGTGGCCTTGATGACAGTTGCATTAGGTACGACCCTCCTAAAAAATTCCACATCTCGTCTTCCCGTTAATGTCGTTTTAATGGACTGAAACAAAACCGATACGGTAGTAATTTTGATTCCCCCTGCAGTTGAACCAGGTGAGGCTCCAACAAACATCGCAAGCATTAAGAGGAAAATGGTGTGAACATGCATGCTTGCCATGGGTATAGAATTAAAGCCCGCAGTGGTCAAGGCTGACATAAAATGAAAAAGGGCGATATGTGTTTTTTCAAATAAAGAGAATCCATCTAAAGAACCCATATATTCTGAAAAGAAGAATATGACTGACCCAAAAAAAAGGAATATGGCAGTGGATGCAAGGATGACTTTACTGTGAAGACTCAAACGTGAGTAAGGCATTTTCTTTTGAAAGATGAGCTTGCATTCTTTTAATACAATAAATCCCAAGCCTCCCAGGACCGATAAAACGATAATTCCACCACTAATAATGAAATTGGTTGAAAAGCTCTCTAGGCTGGTATTAAAAAGAGAAAAGCCTGCTGTACAAAAGGCTGAAATACTATGAAAGAAACCCTGGTAGAGAGCATCTTCGAATGATAGGCCATCAATGATGAATCCATAAGTGAGAACAATCCATCCCCAAACTTCAATGAAAAAAGTGTATTGTAGAACGTCTGCAATGATTCGATAGATATCCTCCATACTATCTGCATCAAGTACGTCTAGAAGAACGACTTTTTCTCTCATGCTCATAGATTTTCCAATCAAGAGACTGACTGTTGAGGATAAGGTCATGATGCCGACTGCGCCAACCTGGACTAAAAGCAGAACGATGGCCTGGCCGAAATAACTTAAATCGTCCCCAACTGAAACTGTTGAAAGTCCTGTGGTCGATACTGCGGAAGCTGAGAGGAAAAGAGCATCGACAAATGTCATTTGCTTTCCTTCACTGGATGAAACAGGGAGATATAAGAGCAATCCTCCAAGAAGAATAAGAGAACCGAAGGAGAACATAACAAGTTGAGCGGGAGTGAGTCTGCGAAGCGAATATCTTTTTACTTGTGGAATGTCTTCCTCTTGGGCCTTTCTTTTTTCTTCTTGATTTGGCTCGTAGAGCGAGAGGGTAGATGATAAGAGATGAGCCGAGGACAACCAAAATAAAAATTCACGATCTCCCCATGAAATCAAGATCGGGGCAAGGACAATGATTGAAAAAATATGCTTTCTTAATAGGACATCAATACTTTTAGATGAAGCTATTCTTGAAAAAATAACGAATAACAGGACGAGTGGAATAAGATAGGTATAAGTCGAGTAAACGAGATTGGTGTCAATGAGGTAGAAAAAATCCGGCCATTTTCCCATTTTATGGAGAGCATAGAAGGCGATGTAAGTTCCATTGATAAAGAGCTCAAGCGGGAAAGTGATCTTTGTGTCGAACCTCTGTAAAGACTGAAGAAACCTCATTCTATTAAGCTAATGATACTGGCCTATATGGGCATCTTAAATTGTTGTAAAAATTCAGGTAAAAGGCGTAAAAAAAACATAAAAATCACAGATGCGCACAGTGTTAGTGACTCTGATTTTTACATAACCACTCCCAACAGATATTGAACATGATAGGCTTCCTTAAATCTTTTTTTAAGAATTGAAGAATATGGAAGCTGGTAATAACGAAAATGAAAAGCTCTTGGTTACGGTTGGACATGGTCCTCATTCTGATGAATTAATCAGGGAATGCAAACAAATGGCTACCCTGATGCAAAGTCCATGGATCGCTTTGCATGTTGATACCGGAAGAGAGCTTAGCAAAGAAGACAAAAGAACGATAAAGAGGAATCTTGACCTAGCAAGAGAGCTAGGGGCAGAAGTCCATGCCATTTCTGATGGAGATCTTGCTTCAGGTATAAATCGATTCTGTAGAAACTTTCAAATTACCTCAGTTTTATTTGGGCAACCCCTTTATGGCCATCTCAGATTATTTTTTTCTGGTGGAAACATCGTCGAGCGTTTCTCCAAACTCAACCCATCAGTCAAAATATATATAATTGGTCAGAAGATTAAAACAAAAGTGGAGCAAAAGAGAACCATTGATTCTCAAGTTGAAGAAAATAAAAAGATAGGATTGCGATCGTATCTGATTGCATCTTTTTATATTATTTCAATTGGTACTCTTAATGCAGTACTGTTCCATGTTCTCCATTTATTACCTTATCGATCGATAGGCCTCATCTTTCTCCTTGCCGTGAGTATGGCCGGGCGTTATTTTTCGATCGGCCCAACCATTTTAGTTTCACTCTTATCTTTGCAGATTTGGAATGTCTTTTTCATCCCTCCAATATTTACCTTTCACATGGATGACCCCGAAGATATTTTTTTGAGTCTTAGCTTCTTCTTTGTTGCTACAATTTCAGGGTTGATGACAAGCCTTTCGCGGAGAAATCAAAAGCTTCTTTATCGACAAAAAGAAATGACGTCGGCCCTTTACAAAATATCCTTGAATATCGTTCAGGGGACAGAGAGGGGTTCTGTTTTGAGCGGATTTACCAAAGATTTATCAAACTATTTTAAAGGACAATGTGCTGTCGCTCTAAAAAATAGTGATAATGTTCTTGCCCATTTTCCACGAGGAGAGGATTGGTTGTTTAACCGTTCTAAGGAGTGGGAGGTCGCAACTTGGTGCTTTGTCAATGGTAGGATCGCGGGAAGATGGACAGATACATTGAACCGAGCAAATGGATTTTATGTTCCACTAAAGGCGATTGATGAAGTGGTTGGGGTGTTTGCGTATTCTCCAAAAGATAGAGATGATCTCAGTGTCAACGAAAGAGAGATGGTCATTACTTTGTGTTCACAGCTTGCAATGTATCTTCAGCGTGAAATGTATCAAGAAAAAGCATCGGAATCTGAAAGGTTAAAAACATCAGAGCGAATACACCAAACACTTTTAAATTCAGTATCCCACGAGATTAAGACTCCCTTGACTGCGATCATGACGACAGCGGAAGCAATGAAGTCAAAACCTGATGACAAAGTTTTGAAAGATCTCTTAATTCCTTCCCTTGTCGATGCATCGAAAAGACTAAAACGTGTTGTCGATAATATTTTGGACATGAGCCGTTTGGAAAATGGAGTGCTTGGACTCAAGAGTGATTGGGTTGATGTCAATGATGTTTTAGAAAATGCAAAGAATGGGATTGCCGATCAGTTGGGCCAGAAACAACTGGTTTTCGTTATTCAAGAAGAATTTCCTCTTATCAAGATTGATGCCTTATTGCTTGAACAAGTGGTCATGAATCTCATCTTAAACGCGATTCAACATTCTCCTGATTTTGGTAAAATCGCAGTCAAAGTAAGTTTCAATCAAAATCAGTGGAGTTTGAGGGTCGAGGATGAGGGAAGTGGCATCCCCAATGAGTCGAAGGAATTGATTTTTTCAAAATTCTACCGTATCCATCCTGAGCGACGCGGAGGCAGTGGATTGGGGCTAAGTATTGCAAAAAGTATAATCGAGTTGCATGCAGGTCAGATTATTGCAAAAAACAACGATCAAGGCGGAGCTTGCATTGAGTTTGTCATCCCTCGAGCTGAAAATCCTCCCCCTATGCCAGAAGAAAACTAAATGATGAATAAAGTTAAAATTCTTGTCATTGATGATGAATTGAGCGTGAGAAAGCTTTTGAGATATGTACTTGAAGCCGAGGGCTATCAAGTTTTAGAAGCTGGAACAGGAGAGCTTGGTCTGATGTACAATGCTTCACATCGCCCGGATATCATTTTACTCGATTTGGGACTTCCCGATCTGGAGGGGCAAGTCGTGCTCCAGCGTATTAGAGAATGGACAAATTCCCCAGTTTTAATTCTCACGGCCAACAAGGAAGACGATGAAAAGGTGAAGTTGCTCGATATGGGGGCCGATGACTATCTTATCAAGCCTTTTAATATGCAAGAACTCCTTGCTCGAATCAGAGTCGCTTTGAGACATGCAAATCGATTAGAGAATGAAATAGAGCCAGTGATCCAAATCGGCGATCTGAAAGTTGATGTTGGAGCCCATCTCGTCTATGTCCGTGATGAAGAAATCAAACTAACGGGAACAGAATTTTCGTTCTTGGCGCTACTCTCGAAAAATATAGGGAGAGTTGTTACACAGAACCAACTACTGAATGAAATTTGGGGGCCTGGCAATACTGAGAATACGCACTATCTGCGAGTGTACGCTGCCCAATTGAGAAAAAAAGTGGAAGTCCCACTTGGTAAAAAATTGATTTACACCGAGCCAGGTGTTGGCTACAGAATGTTAAGTGAGCCAGCAGAGAAGTCGTAGTAGAGAGACGTGATCCCTTTTTGTTCGTGAGTGTGTTATTGATTTTGGCGCTGGCCATTCCTATTACACCGATCCAAATCAATTGAGTCGAAATATTTTTTACTACTTCCTAGTGCTGACGAGGCGAAGTTCTCGGAGATTTGTTTCGAACGACTTAAGGAGCGCAACGGGTTGGAGTAGCCGAAAGTACCCTGCTGCTGAATAATGAGTTTATCAAGTTAGTCAAATAGAAGTCTCTCAGAGATTGCCTTGGAAATGATGAATTTGTTGCAGTAGCTATCCAACACACTTGCCCACAAAAAGGTATCACGCACTTAATTGCTTAATTGTTAATTGCCAATGTAATTTTAAGCAGTTTACGCAGCCCTAACTAAAAAGTATCACGTACCCTAAGAGAAAACTTGAGGTCGTACCATAGTACAGGGTGTATAAGTGCTTCTATGAAAGAAGAAATGACTATCGGAACTTTAGCTACAGCGTCAGATGTGAACGTTGAGACGATTCGTTTCTATGAAAGAAAGGGAATCTTAAAGCAACCTAAGAAAGCGGGGGGCTTTAGATATTATCCAAAAGAGTATATCACTCGAATTCGCTTTATTAAAAGATCACAGGAGCTTGGTTTCACACTTGCAGAGACAAAAGACCTTCTCGATCTTAAGATTAAGAATCAATCAAAGTGTGGTGATGTACTTACTAAAACAAAAGTAAAAATTGAAGAGATAGAAAATAAGATAAGTGACTTAAAGAAAATGAAAAAATCCCTGGAAAGCCTCGCAAGCTGCTGTGTCGATAATGACCAGCCTTTGAGCGACTGTCCGATTTTAGATTGCTTCATATCAACGAGGAAAGATTAATGAAAAAGAATGTTTTGTTTCTATGCACAGGGAATTCTTGCCGTTCGCAAATGGCCGAAGGGTGGGGGAAGTCACTCAAAGGTGACAAGTTTAATTTTTATTCTGCAGGAACTAAAAAACATGGACTCAATCCAAGAGCAGTTCAAGTGATGAAAGAAGTTGGAGTTGATATTAGCGCCCATGAGTCTAAGACGACTGATGAGCTACCAAAAGTTACTATGGATTTTGTTTTCACAGTATGTTCCGATGCTCATGAAAACTGTCCCTATTTTCCTGGAGGGAAAATCATTCATACGGGCTTTGATGATCCTCCTCGCTTAACTAAAGAGATGACGAACGAAGAAGAGATTTTAAAAATCTATCGCCGAGTTCGAGATGAGATCAAGGATATGGTTTTAAAAATTGAAAATTATATGGATGGAAAAGATGAGTAGTGAATCAGCGAAAATGGGATTATTTGAAAGATATCTAAGTTTTTGGGTTGCTCTTTGTATTATTGGAGGAATTGCCCTTGGAAAAATTCTTGGGCAATCAATTACAGTTTTAAGTGATATGAATATTGCCACAGTGAATATTCCTGTGGCCATTTTAGTTTGGCTAATGATTTTTCCTATGATGGTTCAAATAGACTTTAGTTCTATCAAGGAAGTAGGGAAAAACCCTAAAGGGCTGATTCTTACCCTGGTCATTAACTGGCTTATAAAACCTTTTACGATGGCCTTTTTTGCATGGATTTTCTTTGATAAACTCTTTAGTGCCTATTTAAGTCCAGAGCTTGCAAAAGAATATATCGCAGGAGCGATTTTGCTTGGAGCTGCTCCATGTACTGCCATGGTGTTTGTATGGTCATATCTCACAAAAGGCGATCCAGAATATACTCTCGTTCAAGTGGCGATCAATGATCTCGTGTTACTCGTCGCCTTTATTCCCATTGTAAAATTTCTCTTAGGTGTAAGTAATGTCGAGATTCCTTTTGATACGTTGATTTCTTCAGTGGTTATATTTGTTGTGATTCCTCTCGTTGCAGGATTCATTGCGAACAAAACACTGATTAAATCTTTCGGTAAGAAATGGTTTACAGAAGTCTTTATGGCGAAACTAAAACCAGTTTCAATCATGGCCCTTTTGACGACACTTATTCTTCTCTTTGCCTTTCAAGGGGAGAAGATTCTCGCCAATCCATTTCATATTCTTTTGATTGCAATTCCTCTTACAATTCAAACCTATGTCATCTTTTTTGTCACTTGGGGCTTGGGAAAGAAAATGACTCTTCCACATTGTGTTTTAAGTCCAGGAGCTATGATTGGAGCAAGCAATTTTTTTGAACTTGCGGTTGCAGTAGCGATTACATTATTTGGTCTTAATTCTGGAGCTGCTCTTGTTACTGTAGTAGGGGTTTTGATTGAAGTTCCCGTTATGTTAAGTCTCGTTAAAATTTCAAACAATTGGAGATACTAATGGATTATTTAAAGCATGAAGATTTTAATCTAAGGCCATTGAATTCTTCGCGATTAGAGCATAAACCTAGAGTTCTTATCCTGTATGGATCACTAAGAGATCGCTCTTATTCTCGCTTACTTGCGGAAGAGGCGGGAAGGATTCTTGAATTTATGGGAGCGGAAGTGAAATTTTTTAATCCTGATGGGCTTCCCACATACGATTCGGATCGTTCTGTAAATCATGAAAAAGTTCAAGAGATAAGAGAGTTAAGTCTTTGGTCGGAGGCCCAAGTTTGGTCTTCCCCAGAGTTGCACGGAAGTATGTCAGGACTCATGAAAACTCAGATAGATTGGATTCCTCTGTCGATTGGGGCCGTTCGTCCCACTCAGGGAAGAACGCTTGCTGTTATGCAAGTAAGTGGTGGTTCCCAGAGTTTTAATGCCGTTAACAATATGAGAATTCTTGGACGTTGGATGAGAATGATCACGATTCCCAATCAATCTTCTGTGGCCAAGGCCTTTCAAGAATTTAATGAAGATGGAACAATGAAAGAGTCGAGCTATCGTGATCGTGTTGTTGATGTGATGGAGGAACTCATGAGGTTTACCTATCTTACTCGTGAACATGCTGATTTTCTCGTTAATCGATATAGTGAACGCAAGGAAGCTCAGAATAAGGCGTTTGAAGCTATGAAAAAATCTGAATCAAAGTGTCAGGGGAAAACAGGTTGTTGCTAATGACTTATATTGTAGAATTAACATTTATAAGAAAGTATAACGCAACCTAAAGAAGCATCCTAACTTGAGATTTAAAAAAGTTCCAGCACACTTGTCCTTAAGCAGTGCTTAATGAAAGGTGGGCCGGAACTAGAGAATCTATAACTGCAAAGTTAAACCAGCAAGAACTGAGAAATTATTTTCTATTCGACTTCTTACTCTTTCTTCTACCGGTAAGCCGTATCTCACTCCCGCGAAGAGTCCTGTTTTATCATCAATTGAAAAGACTAATGAACTCGCAAAGTCGATTCCGTATTCAACCTTTTTACTTCCATCTCCAATGTCTTCATATGTTTCACTCTTTAGAAGTTTCTCTTCATCGGAGACTCTAAAAGAAGCGTAAGGACCAACTCCAAAGTTAATATAATTGGCAGGCCATATCTTAACTAAAACGGGGACGTGAAGTCGGTCTACATCCGAAACTCTATCGATCTGTCTTTCCGAATAGACGTATTGATTTTTCATATAGAAGGCACCTGTTTCAAATCCAATGTACTCATCATATTGAAATTCAATAAAAGCGCCAAATCCTCCGTTGAAGTCATTATTTACTCTTTCATTGGCTTCACTTGCAATACCAAAAAATGAAAGGACTATACTTCCATCATTAGTGTCTGCATAAGTATCGCTATTAACTTCTTCAACATTGGAATTATCTTGAGCAAATAATAGAGATGTTAATAAAAACGAAAGTGCTATTAATATTTTTTTTCATAAAAGTTACTCCTTCGAAAATGGAACGACTTATTCTTTAACTTCAATATTGTTAATGACATCTTTTACGCCCGCAGTATTTTTGGCAAGTTTATAGGCTTTCTCTTTTTGCTTATCATTATCAACAAAGCCGCTAAGTTGTACAACTTCCTTGAAAGTGACAATGTTAATGTCAAACGATTTGATAAGTTTGTCTTTCATGAATGAGGATTTAACCTTACTTGTGATCACTGATGAATCAACATATTGACCAGTACTTTCCTTTTTGGATGTTGAACTACAAGAAGTTATTAGCAAAAGTCCACAGACGGCAGTCATAAAATATTTTTTCATTTGAATCTCCTCTTGGAGTTAATATTTAACTCCTTTTATATTTTTGATAACAAATGAACAATGTCATTATTTTTAGCTAAGGAATAATTGATAATTACGATGAAAAACATAAGTTCTTATTATGTATTAAGTAGGTTCCAACCCACCTTGGTCTAGTGGTGAATGTAATATGCCTTCGAATTCTCCCTTAGAAACGTCTCACCAATATTTAAAACATGCCCAACTCTGTCAGAGTTGGGACCAAGTTTATGCAACTGGACACATGGAAATTTATAAGGGGCAATCCTCTTAGTAGATCGTCGTCTGATTCAGTTTGAAATAATTAGAGCGATCAGGAGATTGAGTTGTGAAACGTGCAGGATTCTGTTCGTCATTGCAGCGGTAGCGTAAGACTTGAGGATCATTGTGTTCGAGATAAAGCTTTTCTTTCCAAGGTTGGGTTAAGCCGGCGTGTTCAAATTGAATAAAAGCCGCATCATCTAAAATCTCGAAAAATGAAATTAAACGAGTTCCCTCTGGACGTCTCACCCAAAGCTCTACATCCATGGTGGCCTTAAAGTTATTAGGGTTTTCTCCCTCATTCAGATCTCGAGCGTAGACAAACCCAAGTTCTTGTCCGCTTGTCACCAGATCGCCAGGCTTAAATTCTGGAGACAAGGTCAAATGATAAAGTCGAATTTTAAATGCACTCTGTTCGGTCGATTGGATAACGACATCTTGCCCATATTGGTCTTCTTGAGAGTCAAAGATATAAACAATTTGCCCATTAATAGGTGAGCTCACTTTTTGCATGCGTGCATCTTCAGGTTTTTTAAAATTAGTTTCGAGGTAGTGCTTCATACTTCTGCAGCTTTCAACATTATCGGTAGCACTATGTCCGGCCGAGGAGCGAAATTTTGAAAGACGAGCTATTTTTCTCGCGGGGAGAACACTATTATGGGCAATTTTAGGATAGTTGCTTCCAACAAATTCTGAGCCCGGGCAACTTCCTTTCTGTCCATAAGAAGAAAGTTTCCACGTTGTCGAGTCTTCGCTGACAGCTCGTCCCGTCATACTTGCAATGAAATGGTCATTGTCCAAAAACTTTAGACTTCCTGAAAGAGAAACTTTTAGGTCTCCTGAACCATCCTTTGCTTGAAGCTCTACATTTTGAAAGCTCACAGAATGGGGGAGTAAGAGCTCTCCAATAAAATGGGCCCCATAGGGCTTTTGTGATGGTGTTTCGAGTTTAGGGGTAATGGCCATTGGAACATGAATACCTCCCGTTATCTCACCAAAGCTTAAAATAACTTCTTTCTCTTCCAAAAATTCTAAGTTGAAGCAGAATTTTTGATTTTCTAAAGGATCCGAGGACGAATTGCGCATCAATGCATATAGGGCAATAGTGGCTAGAGGGATTAGCAAGGCGATCAAGACTTTACCACGAAACATAAGCATCCTCTTAAAAGTAATTTTTTAAATAGACTAAAGCAAAAATTGTTCGATGCAAGAGGTATGTGATACTTTTTTGTTAGAGAGTGCGGTACGGATAATGACTTGAGACATAAAGATGGAGCTGAAATTTTGCAATCTCCGACTATTCTTATAGGACCGATGTCAGTGGGGAATTGGCGAAGTTCCCATTACACTTGTCCTTTAGTAGTCCTCTGTAGTCCAGTTTATGTACCTTTAGGGAATTTAAGGATGAACTTTGTGTTTGTGCAATCATTATCAATATAAATTTCACCGTGATGCTCTTGAATAATTTTTCTTGAAATATAGAGACCAAGACCGGTTCCTTCTCCTGGTGGTTTTGAAGTATAAAATGGTCCTTTCATAAGTTCTTGGGCCTCAGGTGAGATTCCAGCCCCTGAATCTTTAATAGAGATAATGATATTTTCCTCGTTTTGATAAGTTTCAATTTCAATCCATGGCCTTTCTTGGTTTCTGATTGAATCACAGGCATTGCTGATAAGATTAATGAGAACCTGTTCGATTTGGATTTTTCTGCAATAGAGTTCAATCGGTTTTGTAAAATCGCTTTCTCGTAAGATTTTAATATTTGATAACTGAATCTTTGAATCACATACGGACAATGCTTCTTTGATAATATCTTCTATGTTGTCCATTTGAAACAAATCTCTATCAGTATTTCTAACCGCTGTGCGAGTGCTTTTTATTGTTTGATTTATTCTTGAGATATGATGTTTAATGTCTGTGACAAATTGACTAAATTCTTTTTTATTAAATCCATGCTTTTCTAAGCGCTCTTCCATTAATTCGCATTTCATTGAAATGGTCATTAAAGGGTTGCTGACTTCATGGGCCACATTTGAAAAGAGTTGCCCTATCATTGATAATCTTGAATCAATTTCAACTTGCTTCTCAAGTAAAACCTTCTCCGTAATGTCGATACAATAGCTGATGGCGCCAATCACTTTGCCATGTTTGTTGCGTTCTGGATAAAAATGAATAACATGATGGGTTTTCTTATTCTCAGGACTTGTAGCATCTAAGTTTAATGTTTTTCGCTCTCCCGTTTTTATGCAATCTAGCAACTTTTCTTCATACTCTTTATATCTCCCATCAGGCCAATACTGGGTTGATAGTTTTCCAATAATATCCTCATTTTTTACTTCTAAAGCTTTTAACAATAGCTTATTAAAATAGAGAATTTTTCCATCGGCATCATATCGTGCCATCGGGTCTGGGTATTCATCTGCAAAGCTTGAAAACTGATCTCCTGTAATATCATTATCATCTGAGCCGATATTTTTAATATTGTCCTCTCTAATCTATAACTCTGGTTAAGAATAATTAACTATCGTCATTTTGATGTCTTACTTTAATAGGATAGAAGGTAAATTTTTGAAAAACTTCACTTCTGGTCTCTGGTGATTTTATCCACTTAAATAATATTTATGTTCCAATTGATTGTGGATTAAAAATTCCAACACATTTGCCCTTATGATCAGAGTAATGTGTTGGAACCCCAATTCTTTTTACTCTTTAATCGCTGATTGTATGGCACTCCTTAAAGTTGTCGATTCACGTCCAATCAGTTTGTTTAAATCAGTGGAACGACTTTCCAACTGGCCATTTTTAGCTCCTGTATCAGAATCGGCCAAGAGATGGGCAAGGGCTTGAGGGAGTCCAAATCCGATGAGTGCTTTTTCGTATTCGGCTTCACTCATATCTTGATAGACGATCTTTTTTTGCGATTGATGACTGAGCTCTTTCGCCAGATCTTGCAGGGTGAAGGATTGATTGCCGGCGAGCTCGTATATTTTGTTTTCATGTCCAGCTTGGGTGAGGACAATGGCGGCTGCTGTCGCATAGTCTTGACGACTGGCGGAGGAGAAACGACCTTCGCCAGCGGCTCCCAGAATAACTCCATGTTGAAGAGCGGAAGCCAGATTTTCAGTATGATTTTCTAAGTACCAGCCATTTCTGAGAAAAGTGTATTTTAGGCCTGAAGCGAGAATCGCTTTTTCAGTGACTCTGTGTTCTTCCGATAATCCAAGAGTGGAAGAATCAGCATTGAGGACACTGGTGTAGGCCAAGTGTTGAACTTTGGCGGCGACTGCTGCATTAATAACAGCTTGGTGCTGGGTCGCACGTTTTCCAATTTCATTTGAAGAAATAAGGAGCAGCTTTTCAACTCCGTTAAGGGCATCGACGAGAGTGTTGTATTGTTCGTAATCGGCTTGTCTCACTTGCACTCCGAGGGCCTGGAGGTTTTGTGTTTTTTGGGGATCGCGCACGAGTGCGACAATATTTTTTGCCTCAGTTCTTTTTAAGAGTTCTTGAATAACCCAATTTCCTAATTTTCCGCTGGCGCCTGTTACTGCAATCATCGTTTCCTCCTGTTTTATTATTTTACTTGGTAAAAGTTTAACCTTGGACTAAGATTAGCATGTGGTACTTACTTAAAGTAAGTACGCACCTTTTGGTAAGTATGGACGGCGATAATCTTTTCAAGGGTTTAAAGATGAAAAAAAAGAAAAAACTCCCTCCGGCTGATCTCTATTCGTCGAAGTGTCCTTCACGCGAGATCCTCGATCACGTTACTTCAACCTGGGGATCGTTGATCTTGGTTTTGCTGTTGGAGAAAACTTATCGCTTTAGTGAAATGCGAAAAAAAATTGGCGGTATTAGCGAAAAGATGCTCGCCCAAACGTTGCAGTCTTTGGAGAAGGACGGTTTTGTCAATCGCAAGGCCTACCCCGTGATTCCTCCTAAAGTGGAATACAGTTTGACTAAAATGGGTAAGGAAGTTGCTCTAAGAGTGCAAGAGCTGACCACTTGGGTCGAATCAAACCTGCATAAGGTTTTAGCGCAGAAAGAGAAGTGACATGTATGGCGTCTTGTCTGAGAACGCTTATATTGATTTTTTGTTCTCTTATCGTCTTTATCGCTTTTAGGACGATGTCGAAAGAGTTGAGTATTGGCGATACTAATTAATGACGAGCTTGATACTGATTAAGATCAAGGTTCTTTATGGCCATTTACGGTATAAAAAACCATGGAACTTAAAGAACATTGGGAAGACGTCTATCAAAAAAAAGCACCTCATGAGGTGACTTGGTATCAACCAGACTTAAGAAATAGTCTCGAATTGATCCGAGAGGCTCAGCTTAATTCTGGCAAACCAATCATTGACGTTGGAGCAGGGGCATCCACGCTAGTGGATCATCTGCTCAATCAAGCTCACACAGATGTCACCGCCTTTGATTTATCTGAAACCGCTTTAGATGCAGCGAAAATGCGTTTAGGTGATCGCGCTGAACAAGTCCATTGGATTTGCGATGATATCACAAGTTATGAGTTCGCTAAGAAATATGCTTTATGGCATGATCGCGCAGTTTTTCATTTTTTGGTGGATGAAAAAGATCGTGAACTCTACTTAGATAATCTAAAAAAGACTTTAATGGTCAAAGGCTATTTAGTAATTTCAACATTTGCTGAAGATGGGCCTGAAAAATGTTCTGGGCTTAAAATTGTCCGTTATTCGAAAGACGCGATGTGTGAAATTCTAGGCTTTGATTTTAAACTGTTGAAGTTCATTAAAGAGACCCATATTTCACCCACTGGCTTGGAGCAAAAATTCAATTACTGGCTCTTTCTTTTTGAGCCAGAATAATATTTTGAAAAGGAGAGACTCGACCAAAAAGACTTGGTAAAATTTTTTACTAAATATGGGGCGGTAATGGGAGAGAGTAAAATGATTAGAAATTGGCGAGATATCGTGAAGGATCGCGAGTTTGTTGTCTTTTTTTTGACCCTTGTTCCCCTTGCTTATTATGGTATTCAATTTTACTTGCCCTTCCATTCCTTCGCAGAAGGCTATTCGATTGTCATCTCAACGAGTATTTTTCTCCTCAATTGGAACTCTCGAAAAATTGCTCCCAATAATCTGTTTATGATCTTGGGAATAGGATTACTCTTTTCGGCCATTCTCGATACATTCCACATGCTCAATTATTACGGCATGGGTGTTTTTTCCTTCAGCAACGAAAAAAATTACCCGACCCAATTTTGGATTGCAGCTCGCTTCATGCAGGTGCTCACTTTTGTGATAGCTCCACTCTTTTTTCGAAGAGAATCTGTGGTTAAATACTTTTTCCCCTTTGCTCTCATTTATTCTGTGATCAGTATTTACACCATCTTTACTGGAACTTATCCCGATTGTTTTGTTCCTGAAACGGGGCTAACAAAATTTAAAATTTATTCTGAAATCAGTATCAATGCACTGGTTATAGTCAGCTTTCTATTGTTTCGTAAAATGAGAAATGATATCGATTCCAGAAGCTTAAATTGCCTTTATTATTCTCTCATCGCATTGTTTATCTCTGAAGCAGCGTTCATGACCTATACTGATGTTTATGATGTCAGAAATTTGGTAGGACATATCTTCAAAATTATTTCAGCTTTTTTTGTCTATAGGGGAGTTTTACAATTGAGCTTGAGCGAACCTTTGGCCGTCATTTTTCGTTCGGCCAAGGAAGAACAGGACCGACTAGGAGTAGAAAAAAATAATTTACAAAAGGAGCTCCTGACTCATATCAGTTATCTCAACCTTTATAAGAAAGCTCTCGATGCTTCTTCGATATTTGTAGTAACAGATAAAGAAGGGGTGATTGAATACGTGAATGATGCTTTCTTAAAAATTAGTCAATTCGATCGAAATGAGCTAATAGGAAAAACCCATAGAGTCGTCAATTCTGGCCACCACGATTTGCCTTATTTTGAAAATTTATGGCAGACGATCACTGCTGGTGAAATCTGGAGTGGAGAAACAAAAAACAGAGCAAAGGATGGAACAGAGTATTGGGTTTGGGGTATTATCGTACCTTTTAAAAATGAGCATGGAAAAATTGAAAAATTTGTATCGGTTCGACAAGATATTACGGAATCAAAAAAACAGCGTGAAAAAATGATCCAGCTGGAAAAGCTGAGCGCCGTTGGAGAATTAAGTGCCAAAATATTGCACGATACGATGAATCCACTATCAATCATTAAAAGTTCAACGATGTTATTGAGAAGAAACATTTTAAACAAAGAATATGAACGATTAGATGAAACTATTGATTATATAGATCAGTCTGCTGATCGAATTCAAGATCTCTTTTCTTCTCTTCGAGAAAATTTGGCAAGAAAGAACAGTGTTAACACAGTTGATGGTTCGGTAAAATTGTCGATACACAAAATTATTGATTCTTCTATTCTCTATTTTAAAGAAGATCCACGATTCTCCACTCCCGTTATTGAAATTGAGAATAATACCAATCCCGATCATTTTGTTTTGGGAAAACAGTTTCAACTCGTACAAGTCTTTTTGAACTTACTTAATAATTCATATGATGAAATAAAAGGTTTCGACGATCGCTGGATAAAAGTGAGATCGGAAGTTCAAGGATTAAGCTTAGTCATTCATTTCAGTGATTGTGGAGCTCGTGTCAGCTCGGAAATAGCTAAGAAAATGTTTGACTCCTTTTTTACGACAAAAGGAGAGAAGGAAGGTACAGGCTTAGGCCTGGCCATTTGTCGAGAAATTCTTCATCAAATGAAGGGTCATATTGAAATCAATAAAAGGTCTGAAAATATGGAATTTTTAATCAAGCTTCCTCTTTACATTGAATAATTGAAGTAGTGTTTCAAAGATGGATGAAAGTGCTGATGGCTTTGCTTACTTGACTCGTGATCATGTTGGTTTTTTGGTTGATCGCTATAGCGAAAGGAGAGAGGTTACATAATGACTTACAAAGTAGAGTCCCATTTTATTGAAAAAGGTTTAACTTCGTTCGCCCTTGGGAACGAAACTCTCAAGGTTGATGTTTCCAAAGATCGAGACGTTTCCTTACCAGGGCCGGCTGAATTGCTGTTAACGGCCTTATCCAGTTGCATTTTGAAAAATATTGAACGCTTCTCAGACATGCTCAAATTTGAATACTCTAAGGTTCATATTGAAATGGAGGCTGATCGAAGAGAGAGTCCTCCTCAGTTTATTGAGATACGATATAAAGTGATGATGGAGACTCAGGAAGAAGTTCATCGAATTGAGCTTTTACATAAAAATATTAAAAAATTTGGAACTGTTTATAATTCACTTTCCGATGAGATTAATATCGTAGGTGAAATCGTGAAGGTGGATTTATGATTCAAGCCGTAGGTGATCTCTCTCCCGAGCATCGTGAACTGGTTAGTAGAGTCTTTTTAAAACAGGGACTGGGGATCGAATTTGTGGCGCCGGAGCAATTGCATGAAGGCAGAGTGATCTCATTTGAGAAAAAGGCCACCACGTTTTTGCAACAACAAGGCAGAGCGTTTTCCAATTGGGACTTGCTCTTTTCCGTGCTCGGTCCCAATGACACAAGCGGCGAGCTCGAAGCCAAATTAGAGGCCAGAATCAACATCCTCCAATCCCTCATGCGGCTCAAGTCTAGGCCTATGGCCCGCGAGTTTCATGGCAGTATAAGAGTCCGCGATTTGGCAGCATCAGCGCGCTTCTACACTTGGCTTTTTGGAGTCGAGCCGAAAGAATGGACTCATCGTTATGTTACTTTTTCTCGAGCTGACACTCATTTGAATTTTGTTCTCTTAGTAGCTGATGGCAAAGAGTTGCATCACGATACGCTTTATCATTTGGGAATGGGAGTTGATTCGAAAGAGCAAGTTATTGCTTTTTACCATTCTGCCGTTGAAAATGGTTTTACTATCGAGAAACGGCCTCGTACCACTTGGAGGGGAACTCCTTTGCATGAACTGTGGTTGCACGATCCTGATGGAACTTTGATCGAAATTTATGCTCGTCTTTCAAGTCAGGAAATGCAACAGATGCCTGATGATAAAGAACCGATCTTTTTAGTTTGAGAAGATTAATTATCCCGAGAGGTTTTTCGAATCATCTCGGCCGGAAAGCGAAATTGTTTTTTTAAATAGTCTTTGAAGCTTTCATCATAGTCTTGCTGATTCAGAGCTTTATCCATACACAATAGCCACGCATCTCTTTCAGCTTCATTAATGATGAGATGGCGGTGCGCTTGTGGCATATTTACCGGGCCATATTTTTCCAAATATTTTTGTGGGCCACCTAACCACATGGTTAAAAAAAGAGTCAGCTTATCAGTCATTAGAGCTAAGTCTTCTTTGTGCATTTTTCTAATAGCGCTCGCTTCCGGCAGCGTATCCATAAAGGCATAAAAGTCAGTAGAGAGCTTTCTTAAGCCTTGTTCCTTTCCCGCCGCCTGATAGGAAGTGTCTCGTTGGCCGTAGGCAGGGAAATTATTTATAGAACTCGACATAAAACCTTACTTTTCCCATTGGGGCCACGTGATGTTTAACTTCTGGTTCGACTACGCCAAACCGATCTTTATCAAGCCGGTATTCTTCATGCTGACTTGGAATGGAGTAAAGCAGCTCGCCCTCGAGGATCACGATCTTTCCCCAAACCTCTGCTTTAGTAGAGTGATCTTTGAGTAAGGCCTGCGGGACACTATCCTGATCGAAGACATCGGTTTTTTTATAAGCACAAAGATGGGTTGGAATTTCTTTCACATTAATTTCCAAGTTTGTATTGCCAGCAATTGGCAATTAATATATATCAAATATATTAATTAAACGCAAGGAGAAACAATGAGTTCATTATTTGAAAAATTGGGTGGAGAGAATTCAGTAGATGCAGCAGTCGATATTTTTTATCGCAAGGTATTGCAGGACAATCGTATCAATAGTTTTTTTACTGACGTCGACATGGATGAGCAAATTAAGAAGCAAAAAGCTTTTCTCACCTTTGCCTTCGGTGGGCCCAATCAATATTCTGGACTCAATATGAAAGATGCTCATACTCGATTGGTGGCGAAAGGGATGAATGATACTCACGTTGATGTGGTGATTGAACTTCTCGGTGGAACACTCAAAGAGCTAGGTGTCGGCGATGATTTAATCGGCGAAGTTGCTGCTGTCGCCGAAAGTGTTAGAGATCAAGTTTTAGGAAGAGCAGGATAAAGCGAGATGACAGCATTTACTTTTGAAGATCAAGAATATCAAGCTCTCACAGGGGAGACCGTTTTAGACTGTCTCCTGAGAGAGGGCGTTTCTGTGACGAATTCGTGTCGGAATGGCATTTGTCATTCCTGCATGCTGAAGTCAAAGTCAAAATTAAATGCAAAAAGTCAGAAAGGGTTAAGCACTGCTAAAAAGGAGGCAGGTTACTTTTTATCTTGTCAGCAAGAAGTGGATTCTCCATTAGAAGTCTTTCGCCCTGATACCTCGACGCTTTTGACCGAGGGAGAAATTATCGCGCAAGAGAGAATTTCGGATTCGATAGTGATCATCAAAATTGAAACATTAAAAGAATTTCCTTTTAAGGCCGGTCAATTCCTCAATCTTATTAGAGAAGATGGATTATGCCGGTCTTATTCTATTGCCAGTCAAACCGGAAGCCAGCAATTAGAGTTTCATATAAGAAAAGTTCCTCATGGAGAGATGTCGAGTTGGTTATACGATCGCGATTTGCTTGGTCAAAAAATTAAGTTATCAGAGCCGCTCGGTGAATGTTCCTTAACTGATAATATGCGCGACCGTGATTTGCTGCTGATTGGAGTTGGTACTGGGCTTGCGCCCCTTTACGGAGTCGTACGTGATTCACTTGCGATGGCCAGTATGGGAAAGATCCATTTGTTGCATGGAGGTTTAACCATTGAAGGGCTTTACCTCGTCGAAGATTTAAAAAATCTCGAGAAGCAAAATGCTACTTTTCATTACTATCCCGTCTTTTTACGAGGCCAAGAAGTCGAAGGTTTTCAGAAAGGAAATATTGTTGAACTTGTCAGGGCGTTTGAATTTAATAAGGCCAATACCATCGTGATGGTTTGTGGCGACCCTCAACTTGTCAAAAGTTTAAAACAAGAAGTCTTTTTGGCCGGGGTTCCATCTAAACATATTTTTAGCGATCCCTTTATTTCACATACGGCCAATGCAAAATAACGGTCGCGATAATTTTAAAATACTGCTGGGTTCGTTCGTCACGGTGCTCGGCTTTGGTATGATTTCAACTTGGCTTCGTCCTTATATTGGCACTGAAATGTTGGTGGGGGCTTTTGGTGCTTCGACTGCCATTTTATTTCATTCTCCAAAGGAAAGTCTTTCACGTTATCAAAACTTGGCAGGAGGTTATGTCCTTTCTTGCTTGGTAGGAACAAGCCTAAACTATGCGTTTGGAACTAATCAGGTCGTCTTAAAAGTGGCTCTAGCAGTTTCGTTAGCAATCTACCTGATGCGAACATTTAAGCTCTTTCATCCTGCAGGAGGGGCGCTGGCCCTTCTGTCAGCGAGCTACGCCTTTAAGCAGCCAAGTGAACTCTTATCCTATTTTCTCGGCACATCTGTTATCGGACCTTCACTTTTCTATTTTATTGTGCTAATAGTCAGGAAATCAATTTATTTGGATTCTCATGAAACTGACTTTAAAAACTGATTATGCTCTCAGGGTGCTTATTTTTTTACAAAATAAAGAAAAGGCGACTATCAAAGAAATTGCTGAGTTCTATAATATTAAAAAGAATCATTTGAATGTGGTGGTCAATCGTTTATCCGAGTTGGGCTATATCAACTCTTCCACAGGGCCCACTGGTGGTGTTTCGCTAAAACCGCAAACGTTGCAAAAAAGCGTCGGCGAAATCATTTTACACTTTGAAGAGTTCGAGCTCGTCGAATGTTTTAATAATGAGTCCAATCAATGCAGGTTGAACCCGGGCTGCAAATTGAAGTCTGTTTTAAAGAAGGCCAACCGCCAATTTATAGACGAACTCAATAAACATAAACTCCAAGATCTGGTCTAAAAGAACTAAACAAATAATGCATTAGCTCTTAACGATTTGTAGAATTAGAGCAATAATAGTTTCACTAATTTTTTATAAGGATTTTTTATGTCTGACGATAGTCAACCATGCCCGAAATGTAGTTCCCCTTATGGTTATCAAGATAGAGGCTTATGGATTTGTCCTGAGTGTGCTCACGAGTGGGTACTTGAAGCAGCTGTTGAAGCAGAAGAAGTGGTTGCTGGGCCAAAGTTTTTAGATGCTAACGGAGTTCAACTTCAATCAGGTGATACGGTTAGAACCACCAAAGATTTAAAAGTTGGCGGAGAGACTTTGAAGTCTGGCACTAAAGTGAAGGGCATTCGTCTTTTGGAAGATCCCGTTGATGGCCACGACATCGCCTGCAAGATCGATGGCTTTGGCTCGATGTACTTAAAATGTTCTGTGGTAAGAAAAGATTCATAGGTACGTGATACTTTTTTGTGAGCAGTTGCAAAATTTTATCGCGATTTAATAGAGTTAAGAGTCTTACTTATATTTTTTCATTTGCATGCCTCCTCTGAAAAGGAGGCATTATGCCTAGAAAAATTCTGATTAGAACCCGCAATCACGTTTATCACATTACCTCACGATCAAATGCAAAAGAATGGTTTTATATTCCCATCGAAGAGTGCTGGAAAATCTGTCTGGGGCTTTTGGAAAAGGGGCAGAATGATTTTCAAATCGAACTCCATGCTTTCGTTCTTATGAGTAATCACTATCACATGCTGATCAAGACTCCTCACTGTGACATTGATAAGTTCATGCATTTTTTCAATAAAACGCTTAGTTCAAGAATTAATATGGCCACTGGAAGAATAAATCACGTTCTTGGTGGGAGTTATAAATGGAGCATTATTGATAATCATAGCTATTATTCAAATGCCATAAAATATATCTATCAAAATCCAGTGAGGGCAAGTGTGAGCAAGAATGTAGAATCTTATCCTTTCTCGACTGTAGATAAGTGTCGATGCAAAAATATAGAATTGAAGAGCTATCTAGACCCATTGGATTTGAACTGGCTCAATGGGATTTTCTCGACGAGTGAAAATGAAAGAATTAAAAAAGGATTCAAACGCGCGTATTTTCGACCTAGTTATGAACCTCGAACGAGAAAACATAAAATGATAATGTAAGTTTTCATCTATTATTGCGCTGTTGGCGCACGCCTAACTAGTAGGTATAGCGTACCTTGAGGCGATTTTGTCGAAATATTTCAAATTCTCATTGGCAAATTTTCTTTTGTCCAAATAGGTTCCATGGTGGAAGCTTTTCTTGAAGCCGTAGGCGATAATATCTTTGAGATGGGCGAGGGGAATATCAAAGTTATCCGTTGCCAGCTTAAATTCTTTGGTGACGGTAGTATTTGAAACCAAGCGATTGTCAGTACAAAAAGTCGTGGCGATTCTATTTGCAAGCATATCGCCGAGCTTGTGATTTTTAATGTCTTTGATGGCGGGATTCGTTTGCAAATTACTGGTCAAGCAAACTTCGATGACAATGCGCTGATCGGCGATAAAACTGGCCAAGCGTTTTACAAATTCCTGTTTGTCTTTAATCTCTGGATGAGTGATCAGCTCGGGCGCAAACAGCGTGTAGCCGTGGCCGATGCGATTGGCATGGCACTCAGTAATTGCGTCGAAAATACTCTCGGCACCATAGGCTTCGCCGGCATGAATCGTTTTACTCAAAAAATGCTTGTGGGCGTAGGCAAACATTTCTTTGAAATTACTGGCGGGAAAGCCTGCTTCCTGACCTGCAATATCGACACCGACGATCGGGATTCCCGATTCATCTCGAAGTTTCACACAGGCCTTAACCATATCCATGGCCGCCGCTCTGATGACTTCATTTGAACTTGAGTGGTTCATCACTGCAAAGAGATTATTATAATAGGGAGAGAAAGCTTTCGTGAACATTCTCATGGCGCAACAGATAATGCCGTAATGAAATTCTGGTCGACCTTCAACTTTAACTTTACTCGAATTGTTGTATTCTTTCTTGGCACGTTCAAGGCCATCCGCGGTGGCTTGCATGATTGATTCAAAAGTCAGCTTGCCGGAATTGTCGATCAAGAGCTGAGGCGCGAAGCGTACCTCAATATAGTTGACGCCTTCTTCTTGATTATCAATCGCTAATTCATAAGCAGCACGTTCGATATTTTCCAGATCGCGCATGGCCGCACAGGTATATTGAAATCCGTGTAGGTATTCGCCCAGGTTTTGATATTGATCTTTAAACACTAACTCTTTTAACCCTTCTTCAGTAGAAGAGGGCAAGGCAACTTTGAGCTTTTTACTCATTTCAATCAAGGAATTAATCCTAAGACTGCCATCGAGATGAAGGTGTAAATCGGTTTTAGGTATTTCTTTTAAAAAATTAATGTCGTATTTCATAGGATGAATTATAGCATAAGTGATTGGCGCTCTAAAACTAAAAGCGCAGGTCTTTCCAATAGTCCTTCGGGTCTTTATTTCGAGTACTGTTGAGTCGGTCGGTTAAGAGTCGCAAGTCTTCTTCTTTCAGTGCTAAGTTTTTGAAATGGTCTTGGGCCACTTCGCTTTCTCCTGCCAATTCTAAGGCGCGGATCAGAAAAAAGTGAGCACTTAAGGAATGAGGGAATTGGGTCATGATTTCTCGAGAGTCATCGATGACAGCTTCATAGTCCTTACTTGCCAATGATCGATAGAGTGGTATTTCCAGAATATCTTCATTGAGGAAATCGGAGCGATCAAGCAATCCCTCTTCGATTTGTGCTTCAAGACCAGTCACTTCATCAAATTTGGATTGGAGTTGAGCTTCCAGCTGTGCAGTGTCTGCCTGATCTGAACTTTGTTCAATTTCATTTTGAAGCGCCACTATTTCATCATTTGTGACATCAATTTTCTCATTGGTTCGTGCAATTAGAAAGGCCTCTTTTTGCAAGGTTCTCTCGCTTAGCATATTAAAGTTCGACATTGTGGTGAGAAGCTCTTCGATTTCGCTATCGTCGATGGCCTCTTTTAATGCACCTTCTTTTGACAGGAGTAAAATGAGCTTTGCTTTATAACTAGAGTAAACATTGGGATCGCGTGAGATGAGCTCATCGGCCATAGCGATATTCTGATCAAAATCTTGAGTGGAAAGTTTTGATCTTTTATTCAATGTCATTTGTAATTCAGTCGCGAGCTGCTCGCTTTCTTTCTCTTGAAGACTTAACTGAGGGGTTTCGGGTGACTCGATCGTTTCAGTTGGTACCGGAGTGACTTCCTTCAGCGGAGACTTTTCCTCTTTGAACTTCTCCCATGTCACGGCCGGAGCTTTATTTTTAGCTTCCAGATTTACTCTCAGTTTGAGGGCCAAGTTTTCTTGCTTAAGTGTTTGAACCCATAAGAAGAGAATGGCCGACGCAAAAAGGAGAATAACTAATGTGATCTTTTCTTTCATTTTCTGATTATACCAAAGTGCGTGATACTTTTCTATGGGTCTATGCACTCAATGCTTCAACCCATAAACAAGTATCACGCACTTTAATTTTTTTTATCCGATGAACCATGATGGTTGCCAAGCTGATGTTCGGGATGATTTTCCCAAAAAAAACCTTCTTTTTTACAATCTTCATTACGTTTAGGGTGGAGGGGATAAAAGATTTTATCTTCAGGATGACCAACATCTCCAACCACGATCGCGCGAACTTCTTTATCGCTATTGTTGATGAGGGTGTGAGCGTGACCTGTACCGGGAGGAAGACCAACGCAATCGCCAGGATTGAGGGGATAGATATTTCCATCGATCCACATGTCAGGATGGCCTTCGAGAATATGAATAAATTCTTCATCGTGAGAATGAGCATGAGGCCAGCTCGATCGGTCTCCGGGTCTTAAAATTTCGTAATTGATACCAATTCGCTTTAAACCTAATTTTCTTCCCATGGCTGCACCAAATCCAAAGGTTTCACTGTCGCCAGGATAGGAAAAAGATTGGTCTACGATTAGTTCACTGACATGCTTGATAAATTCGGGTCTTGATTTGGTCATATCAATAGTCTCTTTTTGTTTGAAGCTTAAACTACTCTGCTAGATTGAGTTTCGCCAAAAGTAATTTCTTGTCTTCGGGGTGGGGAAATATTTTAAATCCGAGTTCCTTGATAAAATCAATCATCTTTTGGTTATGGGGAAGGATCTCGCCACTCATTTCACTTAGCTTTTCAGCCTTAGCTATTTCGATCAAACTCTTTAACAGTTCGCCTCCAAGCCCTTTGTGTTGCCAATGATCGTCAACAACTATGGCAAATTCACATACGCTCTTCGAGTTGCCACAGATATAGCGGGCAACGGCAATTTCTTTTTCTACACCATCGTTATTTATAACAGCGATTAAGGCCATATGAGTGACATAGTCTATGTTCGTGAAAAAATGCAGCATTTGTGGAGAGAGGTCTTTAGTGGCCCCAAAAAAACGAAACGTTCTGGCGTCTTGGGATAAGTTATGAACAAAGTTCCATTCTAGATTTGCATCATCAACTGTAATCGGACGAATGAGCACTTTTGTGCCGTCCGAAAGTGTAATTTCTTTTCTAAAGTCTTTGTTATTCATAACCTGAACATTATGCCATATAATAATCAAAAGGATAAATATGGTAACAGCGTATATTACACATCCTGATTGTCAACTTCATCAAATGGGTGAGCATCACCCTGAATGCCCCGATCGAGTCCGATTGATTGAAGATCAATTGATTAGTGATCAGCTTTTTGATTTCCTTAAGTTTTATCAAGCTCCTCTGGTTTCTGACGATGATCTCTATCGCGCCCATACTCAAAAATATGTTCAAGAGATTGAAAGTCTCTCTCCGCAACAGGGTTTAGTGTCAATTGACGATGATACACTCATGAATCCCTATACTATTACGGCCGCCAAAAGAGCTGCTGGAGCTGGTGTTTTAGCTGTTGATCTCGTCTTAAAGGGTGAAGTGAATAATGCATTTTGTAATGTTCGTCCACCAGGTCATCATGCCGAAAGAGAACAGGCAATGGGATTTTGTTTTTTCAATAACATTGCGATTGCAGCTCTTCATGCCTTACAAAGCAAGGTTATTCGAAAAGTGGCGATCATTGACTTTGATGTTCATCACGGAAATGGAACCGAAGAGATTTTGCAAGATGATGATAGAGTGATGATTCTCTCTTCATTTCAATATCCCAGCTTTCCCGATAAAGATTTTGCGATTAATCACAAGAATATTGTTAACGTCAAGCTTCATCCCAATACCAAAGGGCATGAGTATCGAGAACTCGTCAGTCATGATTGGTTTACGGCCTTGAGAAAATTTTCTCCAGATATGATTTTTATTTCGGCTGGCTTTGATGCTCACCATTTAGACCCCTTGGCCGATATTAACTTAAAGGAATCTGATTACGTTTGGCTTACGCAACAGATTATGATGATTGCCGATCAGTGCGCCAAGGGAAGAATTGTATCTATGCTCGAGGGCGGCTACCATTTGGGAGCTTTAGCGAAGAGCGCCAGTGCTCATATTCGTGAACTGATGAAGCTTTAATCATGAAAAAGAGTCATGAAATTCAAATTATTTTTTTCGATGGGGTTTGCAATCTTTGTAATGGATTTGTTGATTTTGTTATGAGATTTGATCGTCACCATCAATTTCAATTCGCCTCATTACAAGGTGAGACTGCGAAAAAACTATTACCTGAAAAATTTCACCAGGAACTATCCACTGTTGTGTTGCTAAAAGATGGCAAGGTTAATACAAAAGCAACCGCAGTGCTGCTTGTTCTTCAAGAATTAGGCGCTGTTTGGAAGTTTTTTTGGATCTTTAATTATTTTCCCTTCAAAGATTTCTTTTATAATTTGATCGCTAAAAACCGATATTGTTTATTTGGAAAAAGAAAATCCTGTCGATTACCAACTGATGAAGAAGCTCACTTATTTCTTAAATAATTGATTATTTTAAAAGCAAAAAACCGTAGGCCAAGCCAGTCGATTGTCGGATATGTGATTGCTCACTTCCGTCAGCATTCACGACTCCCGCATCTGGGTAGTAGTTGTGGTTAGAACCCAGGATGATGGTGTTAAGGGTTCGGGAGGCACTAACGTAATAACTATAAGCTGAATTGTGAATGGTCCAAGAAGATGAAAGAGAGAGAGCATCAATCTTCAGATTGCGGTATTGATTGAGAAAAGTAGAGTCGTAAATATCTGCACATACTCCCAATCCGATTCTTCCGGCAGGTCCGTTATATGTTTGTGGTCCATTGCCTTCTTGAATGTAGCGATACTCACCCCCGAAAAGGTTTTGTTTATGGTAGGTGACAAGAAGTTTTCCTTCGGGTGAGATCACCATGACTGAATTAAAAAACTTCTTTTCTTTAGGAACTTTTTCAAGAAATCCAATATGCAAATACATTTCATACTGGCGAGCGAGCTGGCTAAAGAATTTAAAAGTTGGGCCGGTCTTCTCTTCAGCATAGGGAGCTGCTTGGCCCACTGAAGAAAAATTATCATCGAACTCTGGCTGAAATGGATAGCCAACAACGGCCATTTCTGGAGTTACAAGAAGGTTTGCGCCGTTATTATTGGCCTCTTCAATATAGTAAGCAATGGCCTGGCGGTTTGTTTGTTTAAAATTTTCAGCTTGGGCGGCTGTGACATCGATCGGAGTATCTTTGGGATTTGCCCACTGGAGGACGGCCACTTTTTGATAAAGAGTTGAAGGGTAGTGGGACTCATCTGGTGAAAAAATCTCTTTGATGGGCGTAAGACCAGCATAGAGATTCTGAGAGACAAATAGGAGTAAAGTAAAGAGTAACAATTTCATGTTCCTATTATGGAACGTTGTTTCGATTTGAGTTAATTTTGATCTACTTTTTTCTTACATGAAAAGTAAAATAGTCGAGAATATCAGCGATTATTGATCTAGATTTCTGGCCAAGCTGATCTTCAAATAATAGAATTTATTCTAATGATTCCTAACAAAAATGATCTTATTCAATTGGCCAATTTACCAATGCCCTATGGCAAGTATAAAGGGGTATTGCTGATTGATCTGCCTGAGCCCTATGTGGTTTGGTATTATAATCAAGGATTCCCAAAAACGGCGATAGGTAAGCTCTTGCAACTTCTTTATGAAATCAAGGTCAACGGTCTTGAGTATTTGGTCCAACCCTTAAAGCAAGACTCTAGGCTTCGCTAACTCGTCAGATTTAGAGGAATTTGTTCTCAATCGTCATTCGATGTTTAAACAATTGACGGCCCTATAAAGACTACAAGTTTTTACTCATCTTCTACCGCATAAAATATAATCATAGAAAATTTTAGAAAGCGAAAAGGTGATTTGTGTCTTTTAATAATATTTTTGTTAATGCCAGGAGAGATCTTCATTATTTAAATAAGAATTACGCTTATAATGCTCTCTTTTTACTTGTTATCAACCTTCTTGCTTTTCATTTCATTCCAAGAAGTGAATTTTCATTACAGCTTTGGCACCTGTTTGTTCCCTTGGTGGCCATTCCCTTTGCGTGGTCTGTTTCTTCTCTTATTCATAATGCTGCTCATGGAAATATCTTTGGCAGTTGGATTAATCGAATTGCAGGCGAGCTCTGTGGCCTTGCCCTCTTTTATGGATTGCCGAGCTTTGCACTGATTCATATCCTTCACCATAAAATGCCAGATGAGGACGGTGATCCTGTTTCCCCTAAAGGAATGTCCTTCTTAAAATTTGCTTTTGCTCCGAATCGCTATGTGAAGAAAAAAACGGTTCAATATCAAAGAGAACTTTTTGGTGATAACCCTGCTTTTGAAAGGACAATGACCTTACAAAATATTGGTTTCAATATCAATTATCTTTTAAGAGTATCTTTTTGGTATTTCTTATTAGGACCAGAACTGTTTTTGGTTTATCAAATCCCTTTTATTATCAGCTCTGTTTTAATTTTGGCCCACATCAATTATATCAATCACCGCAATTTGCCAGATGGTTCAGTTGAAGTCGTCAATTATAATCACAACCTTTACTATAAAGTGGCGAACTTCTTTTCCTTTGGTGGTTATTATCATAAGGCCCATCACCTCAACCAAAAGCTTTTTAATCCTCAACGAGCGGTCGATAACGGAACGCGAATGTTCACTCTCGGTCCACGTCTCGAAGTCGAGGTTCAGGGCATTCCTGAGTTTGAAATAGACCCGTTAAATCCTAAACAAAAGCTTTATCGTTTCCTGAAAGTGGACACCGTGTGGGGAGAGGCTGAAAAGCACAAACTCCAAAAAAAGAATGCTGGTGGCATGAGAGTCTTTTCAATGCCCTAGTGTCATGAAGACACCTTTTGCCCACAGAAAGTCGAAAAAACTAACATTACCATGTAAGAATGGGCAGATTTGCCTTCATTCAAGACTCGGCCCTTTACGAGCTGTTTTAAATTAGAGATGAGAGAGATAACCACTGCTATTTCATTATGGAGAGATTATGAAAGCAACAAAGAGGGTTTTTGTACCCGTTTTTCTCATACTATTCCCAAGCCTGCTTTTGGCGAATTTACCTAATGAAATAGACCATCCGACTTATGAGTCTCAATATCGAAACTCACAGACGCAAAGCTTGCGCGACCGCGCCAATGCCAATCAGTTATTGGAGATCGTAAGATCAACTGAGTCTCAGATCAACCAAAATGAAAGTGACGTCGCGGCTGCCCAAAATGAAATAGGCGAAGCTCATAGAAATATTTCTGAACTTGAAAGTGATAGCTTGAGACGAAGGAACGATAACTCCCAACTCTCTCGCGAGAATCAAAACCTTTCTTCAAGTATAAGAAGCACGGATCAAGAGCGAGCGAGTTCTCAAACCAGTTTAGATAATCTAGCTCGTCGTTACAATATTGAGCAACGCCAGTTAGAGCAGTTTCGTCAACGATTGGAAGAACTTCGAATCCAAGTCGATCGCTCTGATCGTGAAGTCCAAATCAAGCGTGGTGAAATTCGAAAAATTGAAATTGTCTTAGAAGAAGTACGTAACCAAGTCATTGAACTCAACCAAGAAAAAGTAAGTATTTCGAGCAAAATCACAAATCTTGAAGCTCAAAAAGACAAACTTGAAAGAGCTGTCACACAGGCCGAAGCTCAGCTGCAGAACCTTCGCAATGAAGTCAATCAGGCGCAATCAAATGTTCAACGCCTTGAAAGAGAAGCCTCGACACTTAAGAATCAAAGAGATCAGGCGAAAGCGCAATTAGATGCTGCTTCACGTGGGCTTGATCCGCTTAGAAATAAAATCTCGGCAGTGAAGGGTGAAATCAATCAACTCAATTCAACTAAAAGCAGTTTAGAAAGCAAGCTCTCTCAAAACCAGAGTGAAATTAATAAGAAAAGAACTGAACTGTCGCAAAGTGAATCGGTTATTTCAAATCTTGAATCAAAGATTTCTCAAACCAGAGCGGAAGCTTCTAACTACGATCAAGAAGTTTCGGCTCTTGGGACTAAAAAAGCACGCTTCGAAAGCGAAGTGTCTCGAATTGAAGGGGAGATCAGAAGTTTGCAATCGGGTCCTCAATCCCCAGAGGTGCAAAATCAAATCAGAAAACTTCAAAATGAAAAGCTCTCGAATGAAACTCGTATTCGTGGAATCGAAGGGGAAATGGCGACAGCTCTAAAAAATAAGGAACGCGCTCTTCGTCAGATCGACAATATGGAAAAACAGATCGCTCAAGTCAGAGGATCACAGTCAACACTTCAAAGAGAGATTTCGAGTCTCGAGTCGGAAAGACCGCGTCTTCAATCACAAATCTCAAGTGTACAGCAAGACATCTCTAGCAAAAGTTCAGAGCTTAGTCGTTTAGAAACGGAATATGCCAATGCTTCAAGAAGCTTTGCAGGCTTAGAGCAAGCTTATCAAACGGCCCAAGTTCAATATAATAGCAAGCTCAATGAAGTGAGCACTGCTCAAAACCAATTGAGAATGGCCCAGAAACGCTTGCAAGATGTGCAAGAAGATATCAATCAGGCCAAGAGTAAGATTGCAGATATACAACGTGAGTTGCCTCAGTTAAGTCGTCGCCTTTCGACCATTGAGAATGACGTTCGCGACCTCAAGCAAAAAGGTGATCGTCTTCGCCAGCAATTACCGAACTTAGAGAATGAGTTGCAAAGAGCAGAGCAGCGTTATGCTGCTGATCTTCGCGATTACCAACAGAGTCAACGTTTAACAGATAATCAAGAGCGCATCGTTAATTCTCTTTCGATGGAACTCTCTCAAATGGATCAAGTTGTTCGTGACCTTAATCAACGCTTACAGCAGCTGAGAAACCAATTGTCTCAAAATGAAAATCAAATTTCAGTAAATGAGTCGACTATGGCAAGAAATGCTCAAAGCGTTCAAGCTTATGAGCGACAAATTACAAGTTTAGAACTTCAGATTGATCAATCACAACGTGAAATGGCCCGACTTAATAAAGATCTCATTCAGCAGCAACAAGCCTATCAAGCAGCAGATAGAGTGGCTTTGGCTTCTGAGAGTAAAACTCAAAGTGACTATCAAGAATGGCAAAAACGTTTAACTCTTTACCGCCAGTATTTCAGTGAAGCTCAATCGTTAGGGGCGAATCAGGCCCAGGGACTAGCGACTCAAAAAGGGCAAGAAAAAGGTGAATTGTTAGTCTCTCAAGAAGGTCAGTCGATTGGTACTCGCATCGGATTAGAAATGGCTTTGCTTGACGGTCAGGAACGTGGCCTTATTCGTGGCAAGCTATTAGGTTTTGAGGAAGGTTATAAAAAGGGAACTGAAAGCGAAGAGGATTTTAATCATGGGCACGCGCTGGGGATGATCATTGGCCGTGATAATGCCAAAGCAGAAGCTTTGAAAGTCGATTTTCCGATCGGATACAATGAGAAGAAAAATGAACTGTTAAGAGATATTCCTCGCAATTTAATTACTCTTGATAATCAAAAGCGTGTTGATTTTGTATCTCTTACCGATTCATCACTTGAAAAAGGTTTTGAGAAATCTGATGAGACTGACATTTCAGACGAAGAACGGGAGCGCGCTAATTCATTTGAATCACAGATAGATGAAGCTCTTAGAAAAGTTGAAGTGGCCCTCGAAGAATACTCTCAAGCCTCTCGCAACCTCTCTGATGCCTCATACGTATATCAAAATCCACAGAACATAGTGGTCGTTAAAGACGATCAAGATTGCTCTCAGGTTTATAAGGGTATTGCTGATTTTGTCAGTGCATGTGCCAATAGTTACGATAATAGTTTCAAAAACTTTTACTCACTCTCTCATAAAGAAAGCTATTTTGCGGGTTACTCACGGTTTTATCAGAATGCAAGAAACTTAAGCTTTGCTAGTCATCGCAATGATCGCTTTCAAGCTTCAAAGACTGATTCCTATAAAATTGTCTTTGCTGAGAGTTTCGTCAAAGGTGCTGCAGTTGCAGAACAAAATGGCAAATTGGCCGGAATTGAAGAAGGCTATAACCAAAACATTGGCCAAGCTCGAATTGAAGCCAAAGCGCAAGGGACTCAAGCAGCGGGAGAGTTTTTCAATCGCAATGGTGTGACAAGAGTGAGAGCAGGAACAACGGGAACATTAATTGAAGCTCGCGATCCTCGAGGTCTTCTGCAGGGAAGTGAAATCTCTTTAGGATTATTGCTATCAAACTTAGGGAAGCAAGCGCAACAGCGAGGTGCGGTTTCAATGACGATTCAATCATTGAGTGACAATATCACGCTCCAAAATAGTAAAGCGACATTAACAGAGCTACCGGCGCGTTCAAATATCGATTTGAAAAACATCGTTCTTGGAAAAGTTAAAGACAATGCTCGTCCAGGCAGTGATATCACTGTGCAAGCGATACTCGTTTATCCTGGAGATCAACTTGCGAGTAGCTATAAAGAAGCCGTCACGTTCAGAGCGCAAATCAAAGTGAATCCTGAAGTTCAATCAACACTTGAGATTGATCGCAATCCAGAATGGCGTAAATGGACAATCTTTCCGGTCAAATGGAAATTTAGAAGCCATGAAGTCAAAATAAAGCTTCAAGGTCTTCGCGATTTTGTGCCCAATGGTTACCAAGTCAAAATGTCAGTCTTAGAAGGTTCAAAGTATGTCGATCTCGATGTTGCCACGGTGAAAACAAAACCCTTGGCCAAAGATGAAACAACTACGGCCGTTCTTCAATATACATTTAGAGAAAAGGCCAAGAACGTCACTCTAAGCTTTAAAATCGAGGTTTCTTATGAAGGCGAAGTTTTAAAGAGCGAAGTGGTGAAATTACAGGTCCAGTGATCCATTATTTTTACTTATGATAACCATTGTATTCAGATATTATCTTTATGGATAATTGAAGGCTATTTATTTCACTCCAACTAACTAAGAGGAGTAGAGATGAAAAAAACAATGACGGCAATCGCGCTTCTCATGAGCGCGAATCTATTTGCCAAACCAACTGCAGACATTGCCATTCTTTTGGATACTTCAGGAAGTATGCAAGGTCTCATCAATCAAGTTCGAGATGGCCTATGGCAAACGATCAATGGCCTAGGTGAAATTAAAAAAGATGGCGAAGTCGCCGATCTTCGCTTGGCACTCTATGAATATGGCTCAGGAGTCGTTTCACAAGAAGCTAACTTCATCCAAATGCTAGCGCCCTTGACTACTGATCATACTGTCATAGCTCAAAAACTTTTTGCTACTGAAGCGAAAGGTGGGACTGAGTATTCTGGCATGGCGATTCAAATGGCTTCAACTGATTTAGCTTTCAGTGTTGATGCTGGAGATTTTAAATCAATTGTGATTGCAGGTAATGAAACCATTTATCAAGGTCCAGTTGATCCCCTTAAAGCGGCAGAAGACTCTTTAAGCAAAGATATTCTGGTCAATTCGATCTTTGCTGGTTCGCAAACGATTCAAGTCGGTGGTGGCTTTAGTGGAGGCGGATTTGGTTGTGCCTTTTGTCCACGACCGAATCCTACACCGGCACCTCCAACTGATCCTCAAACTGAGCTCAATCCTATTTTTGCTGAATGGAGAGATTTAGCAAAATCAGGAGGAGGGGAGAGTTTGAATATTGATCACAATAACTCAATCCCCTATATCGCTTCACCTTTTGATGCGCGAATTATTGCGGCGACTGAAGAGATCAGTGAAACTTACTTGCCCTTTGGGATCAATGGGGAAGCAGAGTATAGACGCATGAGAGATTTAGATCGTGACGTTCGTGGCAGTGGCAATGGATCTTATATAGGTTGGGGAAATTATCGTTCAGGAAACTTTGGACAGTCAACCTATGCGACTTGGGATTTAGTTTCAGCATTAAGAGAAGGAACGCTTGATCTCGCCGTCATTCCAGTATCTCAATTGCCAATCACTTTTCGTTGGTTATCGCCTGAAGAGAGACTCGAGGCTGTAATGGTGATGGAGCAAAAGAGAAAAAATCTTGAAGATGAAGTCGCTGATCTGCGTGCCAAGAGAAAAATCTTTGTCGATGAGCAACTAGCTCAACGAACACAAGACAATGAAGCCAATTTTGCAGATGCCATAAAGCAGATATTGGTTAAGCAGCTCAAGTCTAAAGGATTCACCCTCTCCGGAAATTAGAATCGTAATCCGTCTTACTCCAGTGCATTTGCAAAGATGTGCTGGAGTTCTTATCTCAGCGATTTTGAGTTAACCCTTCATAGATGATGTACCAAACGGCCAGAGAGATCACGAGTAGGATTGATTTTAAGATGACTTTCTTTTTGTTGATCTTTCTCAAGGGATCCTCATTTATTGTCTAATTCTTTATCACGTCTATAGATTCTTCAAACATAAGTTAGCTTAATCATTATAAGTGATAAATTAAGCTCTATGAAATTTAGCTTCATTTTAATATCACTTTTTTTGTCATTTTGTATGCAAGCTGCTGAAATAACAGCACAGAGCGAAGCTTTCATTTTATCGTCCGTAGGACATCGACTTTATATAAAGGTGCTCAACGGCGATCTCAAAGGGGAGCTGGGCTGGGTATCATACTCAAAAGAGATTCCGACGGGTAAGATTTTTGATTCTAATCCCATCGATCATTTGGCCCGTCCGACAGACCAAATCGAGAAGGCCCTTTATATCCAATTTCCCTATTCATTAGAAATTGAGCTTGATTCCCACTCTTTAACGGATGAGATGAAAAAACGAATGGCGAATAATCTTTTTACCAGCCTTGATCGATATGTTCCGATTTCTAATGGAAATGTTATTGATGTCGCCACTGACCGCAATGTGAGCTGCCCAAAGATCCCAAAACGTAAAAATGGAGAGGATTGCTTAAAAGCGAAAGCTTTAAAACTATCTTCGGCGCTTATCCAAATCATTAAAGAAGAATCTCTTAAAGTCGGTGAGAATCCTGCTTTAGTTGCTTCCATAATCCAACATGAATCTTTATTTGATGTCTTCACCGAAAACCTCCACGAAAAAAATAATTGTTTGGCGGATGAGAAGAACTGTTCTCCTTATCGATGGGGAGTTGGTCTGGCCCAACTTGGTAAGACTGATGCCGGTCTGTATGGACTCAGCTGGGAGAAAACAATCAAACGACCAAATGCTTGCAAAGGGAAGAATATAATTCATGAGAGCTGCCTCGATGCGATGTTGAAAAAGTGTAGACCTTTTCTCAATGATTCTTTAAGACCCATCAATTGTCCACGTGCTGCGATTCGCGCCACTGCTTTAAAAATTGCGAGTATGATTCCTCTCTATACTCCGGTCTGGGTTAAAGATGATGGTTTGATTTCGCTGGTTGATTTGACTCCCCAACTAAAGAGAAATCCGATCGAAGAGATGAGAAATAAAGTGGGGCTTTATAATCGGAGTATCAAAGTCATGAATTCTTTTGTTGAATACTTCGACCAAAATGGAGAGTTTCCTCGAAGTTATGGTGAAGCTTGGTCGCAGGCAAGAACGAGTCAAACTCCTAGTATTTCGATGGGCTATCAAATGTTAACGAAAGAATACATTAACCGCTGCTACGTTTGGGAAGTCGCAGGCCTTTGCGATAAGCTTCCAGAGGATTCACTGATCGCTCAATTCCAAGAAATGTTCAGTCTTTAAAGTTAAAATCACTACTTAGCGAGTCTCAATTTATTTTGGTGCCATTTCTTTTGGTGTTAAAATCTTTCAAATATTAAACCTGAGGATTTCCGATGAAAGTTGTTACACTGCTTTTAGCTCTTTCTTTGAGTACTTTCGCTTTTTCTAGCGAAGAAGTTATTCTCGAATGTAAAACGATCATTAAAGAGACTTGTGGAGATCAAAGTCTCGAATCTTGCGCAAAGAAATCTAATAAAGACTCCAACTTTGAGACTTGCTTGGCCATTTTGTTGCCTCAAGTTGACGCCCCAATGGCAGTTCGAGACATGAAGTCCGATCAGCTTTTTGATGCTGGCACTAAGACTTGTTTTGACACCATTAAGAAGCTTTGTGGAGAAGATGATATCAATAGCTGCATCAAAGAAAAGGGCGATCGTTTTGATACGCGCTGTCGAGAGCTGGTTGGTGAGATTGATGAACAAAGAGAAAAAATGAAAGCTGTTCCAGGGCGTTGCTTTGGAGATTCATTTCTCAGCTGTGAAAAATCGCAAGACGTTTCAATGGCTTCTTACGATGTTTTCGTGTCTGGCGTGAAATCAATGCAAAATTGTATGAGTCAAAAAGTTTTGGCAGATGTTGCTTGTACATCACCAATTCAAAAAATCATTGATCAACGTAAGGCAGACGAGATTGCTGTAAAAGCTAAAACTGAACAATGATAAGATTATTCTTTTATACAATCGGCAGTAAATGAATACATCTCTTTTGCTGAGCCAAAGGTTTTATCCTCTGCGAATGAAAATGCTAGCTTCGGCTGATCGCTCTCTAAATCTTTAATTTGGATTTCATACTTATTAGTGACCTTAGAAATTAAGCCACCTAACGTCGATTTTTCTTTGCTGGTTAAAGTATAAACGCCATCTTTAATTTTTAGCTTAATTTTTTGGTTGCTGGCAGGTCCATCAAAAAAGTTGAGTAACAATTTTTGATTTTTACTAATCAGGTAAGTCGAAAACATTTTGTCTGCTACTTCCTGAGCTGATTCGACAAAACAAGCTTTAGTCACCAATCTTTGCGGAAAAGTTGAATTGTATCTGACATTTTCAGTTTTAATTTTACAGTTGAGAATAAAGTTAGCGGCAATTGCAGTGTTTGCATTATTGGCTTCAAAAAGCTCAGTACAGGTCTCTGCTTGAGCAAGTCCGCAAAAAAGGGCAGGAATAATAGCAAGTGTCTTTAGATTCATGTTGTCTCTCCTCATTTTGAGTGGAGAGTATTAATCCTAAGACGAGATGGCCATGGACCATGTAAAAATGTCACTGTTGACTTATAACCCCCAAAAATTTAATCATTTAACATGAAACTCATTCTTTTTTTGACTTCAGTATTTTGTCTTCAAACTTCTTGGGGGCAGGCCATTCAATTTCCTCCGGATTTTTTTTTTGGAGTGGCGAACGCTCCTTCTCAAGTTGAAGATCAATTAGATGATATATGGATGGACTTTGCTCATTCTCATAAAGTTCGTGCATTTGAGAATATTTATCGCCCAGAAGAGCGTATTCACTTTTGGACGCAACCAGAAGTTGAACTCGATCTGGCCCGTGATCTTCATATTAAAGTATTTCGTTTAGGTATTGATTGGCAGCGATTATTTCCTAAAAAAGGAGAAATCAATCGCGAAGCTCTTCTTCACTATAGAGACATCATTCAAAGTATTCACGAGAGAGGCATGAAGGTCATGCTTACCCTATTTCATCATACAGAACCTCGTTGGACATATGATTACGGCGGTTGGCGCAATGAGATGATGATTCATGATTTTGAAAACTTTTGGCAAGCTGTGCTTAATGAGTTGGGTTCACAAGTCGATTACTTAGTTACGTTTAACGAAGCTCAGGTTTATGCTCTTTTATCGCAAGTTGCAGGCGAGTGGCCTTATAAAGACAAACCTCGTCGTTTGGGACTTTTTAATTTTGGACCTTTCAAAGGTCGCTTTGAAAAATCACTAGAACACATGGCAACGGCCCATAAACAGATTTATCAATGGTCCAAAGAACGGCATTTAAAATTTCCAATTGGCATCGCTCACAATGTCGCTAATTACCAAGGAGTCAATAAGATCTCCGAGATTTCTGCTTGGATGAGTTGGCAAAAAATGAATTATAGGTTCGTTGATCTCATTTCAGACAAACTCGATTTTCTGGGTCTTAATTATTATGGAAGAGAAGTCATAAATGGAACCAGTGTTATTCTCTCAAATGATTTTGAATATAGCGATTCTGGACGCGCTATTGATCCAAAAGGGCTTTACGAAATTCTCAAGAAATTTGATCGCCGCTATCACCACATTCCCTTTATTATTACTGAAAATGGAATTGCAGATCAAAATGATTGGATTCGTCCAGCGTATTTAATAGAACACCTCGCTGCAATTCGAAAAGCAATGAGCGAAGGGGTAAAAGTTCAAGGCTATATTCATTGGACCCTCACAGATAATTTTGAATGGGCCGATGGATATTGTCCAAAATTTGGACTTACAGAAGTTGTTCGTGAGGGAGAAGCTCCCTTTTTGCGTCTCAAAAGAGAATCTTTTTCATTGTTTTCAAGAATTGCTCAGAATGGACAAGTTAACGCAAAAGAGAGGTCTCTTCAATGGCAAAAATATCTCGACCATAAAGGTCAAAATCGCCCACAATGTCGTGCAAAAGATGGAGTTCGGGGTCTTGATACTCCTCGTTTAGAAGCTCTCAAGGGCCTAGATTGGCGTTTTAAATAGATCGATCAGGCCTTGGCGCAAATTCTTGTTTTGTGGTCTAATATCCCTATGGGAAAACATCCTGATAAATTCTGTATCTTGCCGTTTATAAGTACTTCCATAGGCACAAATGGACTGGTTCGTCCCTGTTGTGAATATCCCACAGAAAAAGCCTTTGGTAGCATGCATGAAAATTCATTGAATGAAATTTTAAATGGTGAAAAAGCCCAGCAGCTCAAAGCTGAAATGAACTCGGGACTCGGTTCAGCCAATTGTCAGTATTGCTATGATATTGAAGCCACTGGAAATGAAAGTAAAAGAACCCTTAATCTTAAAAAATATTCACTTCCTAAAAATGCCGATGAGACAATTATTAAGTATCTTGATATACGCTTTTCGAATCAGTGCAACTTTGCTTGTCGAACTTGTATGCCTTCAGCAAGTACCTCTTGGTATCAAGATGCTACAATTTTAAGTCGAGGCAAGTTCATTGACCCTGGAGTCGTAAAACCGACAAAAGTTGATCAAGAACTCTTTGATCAACTTGATCAGCATGTTCACACACTTGAAGAAGTTTACTTTGCAGGAGGAGAGCCTCTTCAAGAATCTAATCATTATGAATTTTTGGATAAGCTCCTAGAAAAAGAGCGTACCGATATTAGACTCCTCTATACGACAAACTTTTCATCTCTGCGTTTTAAGACAAAAAAAGTCACAGACTATTGGAACCAGTTTAAAACTGTTAATGTCAATTTAAGCTTAGATGATTTTGGAATTCGGGGTGAGTACATTCGAAAAGGATTGAAATACAAAACTTTTGTCGAAAATTTAAAGACATTAAGAAAAGAGTCTCCTCATGTGAAAGTATCTATAGCCACTGCAGTTAGTTTATTGAATGTTTTCTCTCTTCCTGATTTTTTACTTCACTTGAGTGAGGAGCTCCAATTCAAAAGTAATCAAGTCACGCTCGATTTTGTCTTTGATCCTGATTTGTATTCAATTAGAGTGCTGCCAGCAGCACTTAAAGATCAGTTAAAAGCTAAATATCAAACGGCCGTAATACCTGAAAATTTCCGCTATCATTTGGATAAAGTTATAAGTTATCTCGATCTTGAGGATCATTCATTCCTTTGGAATAAATTCATTTCTTATACCAAGGCACTCGACCAAATTCGAAGTGAAAGTATTCTAGATTTTATTCCGGACTACAAAGAGGCTTTTAGTGAAAAAAAGTGAAAGTCTTTGTCCTCTTCCTTGGATTCATCTAAGTGTTCATTTCGATGAGTCTTTGAGAGTTTGTTGTAATGGATCAAAGGGCAGAGAAGTTGTTGATGATCAGGGCAAGGTTATCTACTTTCCTGATGTCACCGAGTATAAGGATGTCATCAATAACCAATTTTATCGCCAAGTGCGATCAACGATGTTGAAGGGAAAACTTCCGGGGTTTTGCGACTATTGTAAAAAGATCGATGAATCAGGCGGTTCTTCACCTCGGGCCCATTTTCTTCATCAGTACCAAGATCAAATGGATCGATTGATAGATGACACGCAAGAAGATGGAACTCTCAATGATCCTTCTGAGGGACCTCTCTTCTTAGACTTTAGTCTCTCAAATCATTGCAATCTTAGATGTCGAATGTGTTCGCCAGAATTTTCTGCGGGATTAAAGACAGTCTTTAATCAGCTGGAACTTGAATATCCGGTGGATGCTGTTGATAGAGCAATTAAAGGATGGCACTTTTCAGAAGATCAAAAAGTCATGTTTAAGAGCTGGTTTTCAGGAATGGATAAGATTCTTCTTCAAGGTGGAGAACCATTGCTTACAAAAGAGGCGAAAGACTTTTTAAAATTGGCGGTGGAGTGTGGCGAGGCTCATCATATCAATTTGAAAATCACAACCAATCTGACACATCTCGACCAAGATTGGCTTAAACTTATTCCTAAGTTTAAGGCAGTGGCCCTTCATGTGAGCTTAGAAGGAACTAAGGACGTCAATCAATATATACGACAGGGGAGTGAGCAAGAACTTATATATCTGAACATCAAAAAATTAAGAAAAGTACAGCCACTCATGCCATTATATTTTGATATCTATGCCGTTTTCCAAATTTATAATGTTCATAACATCGTCCCTTTCATTAGAGAATGCATCCTCGAATTTAATACCGTGCCTTTTTTTGGATTCCTGCGTTTTCCGCATTATCTCTCACCCAATATTCTGCCTCAAAACCTCAAGAAGAAAGTTCGATATGAAATAGAGAATTTTTTGCAGGAAATTGATCGTACACAAATTGATCCTATGGGAATTAAAAATTTAGATACTTTAAAGGCCCATCTTGATCTGATGGATCATGAACCCGAAGATCGACTCTTGCAATGGGAGAAATTTAAGAAATATACAAGAGGACTTGATCAACATTATAAAACGAATCTTCACGAAATTTTTCCTGAGTTAGGTAAGGAGGTTTATGAAGATTAATAAGCTTTGTCCTTACCCATGGCTGCAATTAAGCGTGGAACCAAATGGTAATTTAAGATTTTGTTGCTATGGGGAGTCGGGAAAGGATTTGCTAAATGAAGAGGGGAAGTTGATTTCGATTAATGATGTCAATTCAGTTCAGGAAGTTTTGAATCATCCTACCTATAAATCAATTCGTCTTGCGATGCTCAAGCAAGAGTATCCCGATTTTTGTAAGACTTGTTTAAAGATCGAGCAAAAAGGCGGAGAGTCTCCAAGAACTGCACAAATTCCACTGTATCAAAATGAGTTTACTCAGCAAGTTGAATCGATGCAAGTCGATGGATCGGTTGAATTGCGACTCCATACTTTAGAGCTGACCCTTGGAAATATTTGTAATCTCAAATGCCGAATGTGCAGTCCTTTTTTTTCGACCCTCTTAAAAAGTGATTTTGATCAGATGAACTTTGACTATAATAGAGAAGAAGTGTCTCAAATTGAGAACTTTTGGCAGATGAATGAAGAGCTCAATCCTTTTTTACGGGATGCTTTATTAAAAATTAAGAAAGTGAATTTTCTTGGAGGCGAGCCTTTGCTGGCCCCAGTTCATGCAAAGATTTTGAAATTTTTGATAGAGCGGAAGCGAGCGAGTGAAGTAACGCTTTTTTATAATACAAATTTGACTATTGCATCGAAAACCACACTTGATTTATGGAGTCAGTTTAAACATATTCACTTAGATGTTTCTCTGGAAGGGACAGCGGAAATTAATGATTATATCCGCAAGGGGAGTGATTTTAAGAAAATTGATCGTAATATTGAACTTGTAAAATCATCGCTCGGAGATAAAGTCGACTTTAATATCTGCACAGTGTTGCAAGCTCTTAACTTTGAGCATATTCCCCAATGGCTAGATTTCCTAATGACTTGGAAATCTTATATTCCAAAGCTTCCCAATTTTATCTACCTCGATTTTCCTTCCTATCTTTCGGCAAAAGTTCTTGCTCCAAAACTACGTGGACCTATTATACAGATGTTAAGAAGCAAAATTGCAAAGTATCAGACTCTCGAGCTTTCAGATGTTGAAAAAATGAGTCTTCGTGGTTTGATTGGATTTATCGAGGATCTTGAATCATCACAGTGGGACGAGAAAGGTTATCTCGATTTTGTCGTCTTTAATAAAAAACTAGACAAGCTTCGTCAGGAGCAGGCTCCTAAAGCGAAGAACAATTAAAGCTTGCCCTTGCTGTTGCATCACATGCCATTTTAAAGAAACCACTAGTTGTTTGGGCACAAGCTTCTAGTGCTGATTTTTGTTTAATACATTCAATCGTAGAATTTCCATCATCATTTTTGACGGCCTGAGCACTTACTTGTTGCTGCGACTTTTCTATCAACTCTTTTATTTGCTTCATTATGGCTTCATCTTTTTGTGCTCGTTTCATTTCATCTTGCGCTTTTGTATTTGAATTAATCATGGCCTCAATGACTTGGGAGCCAATTCCCATCTTTTGTAGGAAACGTATTTCATCAGAAGAGAAATCTTTGTACATGCCTGCTGAGGCTAGTACTTTTGCAGAGACAATTCCGGGCGGTAATTTTTCTTTACTCAGTAATGCAGATATTTTTTCGATTTTCATTTCTTCAGGTCCTATGTTCATGAGCTCGAATTCCATTCTATAGTGGGTAGGCATAAGAGGAATGGACTCAGGAAATAGGGTGGCCAGTTTTTTCATCGCCTTTGAAGAGTTACTTCTTTTGATGGCCTCTTTTAGGGCCTCTTCTTTATTATGCGCTTGTGGATACTTCGTTACAAAGGCTATTAAAGGAGCAGCGCCTGCTTTTTTTCGCGCGTTGGCCAACTCTAGGTTTTCATTTTTAATCAACATCTCCTTGCGATTTTTAGCATCTTTTGAATAAGGACTATAGGGGTAGAGATAGATAAAATTATCCATGGCAACGACCGAATTTTTATTTATGAAACTGCTCCATAATTCACGATCTTCATTGGTAATATTAAGAGTTGCGACCACTTTTTGAGGTGCATCTTGATAATTAAATGGCTGAAGTTTCGTCTGAACTTGAGCAAGCTCAAGCGGTACTATTTTTTTAGTTTCTCCAAAGTAATCTGACATTAACAGCCAGGTTTTGTCTGCAGTAATTTCGCCATTAAAAGGGATCTCTTGTGCCATATAATCGTCTTCATAAAATTTTAATTTGAAATGATGCTTACCAGGTTTGATGTACAGCTTTGTATAAGATCCATTTCCCAATTCTATAATTTTTTCTTGATCAATGAGAACTCTCATAACTCCAAAAGCTGTGGCAGCTCTTTCTTCACGATAGACAAATAAAGTTGCATAACCTTCGGGTGCATTTTGATTGCTAAAGACTTCAGCAAGTTTATTGCCTTCCACTTTTTCTCCAATACTGCCAGAACCACAGGACAAAAGTGTAATTAACATGATGAAAAGAGTTATCGTTTTCATAGGAACTCCAAAAATTCTAATTACAATAATTCTAACATCTCCAAGAGTTTTTGATGAGCCTCAATTTGGTTATGTTTTAACAAATTTTTTTGGAGTAGGAGTGCTTTTTGGTCAATCACTTCTCTAATGAGATGACCATGAGGCTTCTTATTCTTGAGATAGAGATTGATAAGGGATCGTATTCGCCACATATCCATCGAATGATGCTTCGTAGATAGCTGATCTTGATGACCGCCATATTTGTTGGTGAGTGATTCTTCGATAAAACCAATATCTTCTTGAATTAAAATTTTTAACCAAAGATCATAATCCTCGCAAATTTCAAAATGGCAATCAAAGAGACCGTGTTCTTTTATAAGTTCTTTTTTGATAAGAACAGTTGATGGCGAAATAAGACAGGTTTGCAATGAACGTTCAAAAATATTTTTGGAGCTTTTATCAAATTTTTTGGGAATATTGACTTTTTGCCCATGGCGAATCCAGTTTTCATTACTATGGATAAAACGTAGCTTCGGATTTTTTTTGGCAAACTCAATTTGAGTAGTTAGTTTTTGAGGTAACCATTCATCATCAGAATCGAGCAGAGCTATCCATTCATTTTTACTTTTTGTAATTCCTAAATTGCGAGCAGCACTCACACCATTATTTTTTTGTTTCAAAAAGATGAGTCTCGAGTCCGAATATTTGGACTTGATAAGTTCTTCGGTATCATCAGTTGAACCATCATCTATAATGAGCAGCTCAAAGTCTTGATGTGATTGATTAAGAACTGAATCAATCGCTCTTAAAAGCAGTGAGGCTCGATTATACGTGGGGATGATGACGCTAATTCTCATGACTTCATTGTATGATAAAGCGAAGGGAAATGGGAATAACTTATTGAAACTACAACGAGTATGCTGTCAGATTGCTAACACCTCTATGAAAAAAATTTAGACTTAGTCTTGTCAACACTATTTCGTGTAACAATACGGGCTCTTGGAGGTGCAAGATGAAAGCTATGAGTCTATTAGGTCTATTTTTAATTAGTTTTGGCGCGATGGCCGAAGGTAATGTTTTAAGTCAAAAGGTCATCGACCTTGGTAATATTTCTGATGCTGAGGCCAATGTTGCAGTAAAGCGCAGCTTTGAATTTACTCGCACGGCGAAGTCGCCAGAGAAAGTAACTCTCAAGTATAAACTCAACTTTTTGAAGAAAGATTGCGTTGCATACGAAGTTATTCAAGAAGAAGTTCCTGAATTCAAGAAAATCGTCTGTGCTGGTGATAATACTGGTCATCATTGTGAAGAAAAAGTTTTTTCTGGCCTCTTCAATGCCAAGACCGTTTGTATGGAACAAGGTCTCGTTCGAGTCGTTAATGAAGGCTCAGTGACACTGAACTTCAAAAAGGCCGTAGCGCTTTCTCCTACGGCAACTGAGAGAATTGCTGTTACTTTAAAACAAAATGATATGAAGAATGATCAAGCTGATTCAACGGGTTCAGTTCTTGAAAGTGCCTCATTGTACGAAGTTAAAAAGTCTATGCTCGGATTAGGTAGTCAAATCGTTTTTAAAGCTAAATAACAAATCTTTTGAATCTCCAAGTTGATGCTATACAACTTGGAGATTCCTTTTTTTCCGTTTGCCGATTCAGCACAAGTAACCTAATTTAAATCATGCCAAATGATTTCAAAAAACTCATGCTCGCAAGGTTGCTCTTTACCTTTGCTGTCCAAATGCAGGCGGTGGTGCTTGGTTGGAAAATGTACGATCTTTTAGGTGATCCTCTGGCACTAGGCTTAGTGGGGTTAACTGAAGCGATTCCGGCCATTGGATTGGCCCTCTACGCCGGGCATATCGTTGATCGTTCACGCCCTTTGATCGTTTATCGCCGCGTTCTTTTAGTCAGCTTAACTTCAGCTTTGATGATTCTGCTTTCTCAATTTTATTTAAGTGATTTAGGAACAATGGGGCAAGTCTATGCTCTTTATGCCTCCTCTTTTTTAACTGGGGTTGCTCGATCGTTTTCTCAGCCTTCGATGTTTTCAGCTGTTCCAAGAATAATTCCTCGCCATCAAATTCCTATTTCATCCGCTTGGATGAGTTCTGCCGTTCAGACGGGGAGGATCGTTGGACCTGCTCTCGGTGGAATCATGTTTGGCTTCGCTGGGCTAAAAATGACTGCACTGGCGATTTGTCTTTTATTGGTAAGCTCAATAATTGCGATGAGCCTCATTTCAGTTCTTAAAATGGAACCCCAAAAACGTGATCCCTCAACGATTCAAGTTAAAGATCATTTCTTATCGGGAGCAAAGTTTGTCTTTCGCCATCCTTTGTTGCTGCCAGCTCTTTCACTCGACATGTTCTCAGTGCTCTTTGGCGGGGTTGTGGCCCTTTTGCCTATCTATTGCAAGGAAATCCTCTTGGTTGGCCCAAAGGGTTTAGGCTTGCTGAGAGCTGCACCCTCAATTGGAGCCATTTCAATGAGCTTATTTCTGACTCGCTGGCGTTACCAGCATAAAGCGGGAAGTTATTTGCTAAAGGCCGTGACCGGTTTTGGACTTTGTATTCTGGTTTTTTCAGTAAGCCAGAATTTCATTCTATCGTTTGTAGCACTTGCCTTGAGTGGAGCCTTTGATTCTGTCAGTATGGTGGTGAGGACTTCCATTGTTCAAATGTTCTCTCCTGATGATATGAGAGGCCGCATCTCTTCGGTGAATTCTATGTTTATTGGTTCGAGTAATGAAATAGGTGAGTTTGAAAGTGGAGTCACTGCTAAATTGATGGGAGTAGTGCCCGCCGCAGTCTTTGGCAGCGTCATGTGTTTAGTAACTGTTGGAATTGTTGCCGTTCTTAGCCCTACATTACGTAAGATGAATCTCGCTGAAGTGGCCGCTTCACAAAGTTCTTAAAGCGAAAAATTTCCGTCACAAGTACCAGCTTGCCATTCTTTTTCTCTCGGAGAGTAGATAAAAACAAGTGAACCAGCTCCTTCAAAAGCGATGTCATCACCAGTTTTCCCTCTCAAAAGTGTCACTATATGATCAAGGATTTTTGGCGAAACCATCGGACATCCGCTCGAGAGAACGTAAGCTTTATTGCGTGAAACCAGCATATGTTTATGAATAACAACAGCGCGATCGCAAGCATTGTCATTGATGTCTCTTTCTAAACCGTGAAGAATAAGACTGCGTCCAAATTTACCTTCGTACTCTTGACCAGCAAGAAAAAATCCTGAAGAGGGAGCATTTGAGCCTACTTCATTACTAAAATATTTAGCAGTTCGAACTGTGTTGTGATTTTCTTTGAGCGTGCGATTGAAAAAACCCGACTCAAATCTTCCATGGGCGGCAGCTGTTGCTGAAATGGCCCCAGTGAGACGGTCTATAAGAAATAAGCGTCTCATGTTTGAAGGCTTGTTATAGTCAATGATGGCGACAATGCGATCATTGCCTAAAGTGAGTGGGCGATTAAGAGTACAACGGCCGATATACTCAGGAGTAAAGACTTGTCCGGGAGTAAATTCGGTCTTTTTATATTTGTCGTAAAAGCACTTCACATGAGACAAGGCCTTTGAATCCCCACCAGCTTCTTCCAAATTTTTTGAAAGCTGATCCCAGCTCAAATAATTTTGAGCTTGAGCAAGTGAACATAGAAACCATGCGAGCCAGAAGATTTTTTTCATTTTCATAGTTCCAATTATAAAGGTTTTGAGGACTTATGCCACATTTGACGCTGGGAGGCAATGTTCACCCATGGGAAACGTAAGATTTACAGACATGAAGTGAATTGATCGAGCTTTATCAACATTTACGGACTGTTAAGTCCCATGAAACAATAGGATTTCAAGGGAGTTAGCGATGAAAAAATTGACCTTATTTCTAGGACTAATGATTGGCTTGAATTTGGCCGCTTCTGAAATCGGTAACATTATTGATCAACAAAGGCCGTTTTATTTGTATCCCAATGAGAGCAATGGACTACTCACTTATGTAAAGTGGAATCAGCAAGATTGTGACTTTGCTTTTCGTGATGGCGTGAAAATGCGCAAGAGTAACGGACACTTTCAAACCTATTGGTCGACTAAATTTTTTAATTTTAAGCAAATACATTATTTTGAATTGGAAAAATCTCATGCTCCAGAATATTTCACGGTCATTATTGGTGCCTATCAAGCGGGTGCAGTGATGTGGGTGGAGAATCAATATGAAGATGAGGACACGGGGTGGAGAGACTCAGATGATTGGGCCCATACTGAAGCCTACTTGCGTTTTGATAATGAAGAATTGGCCGAGCAAGCGCATGTTCAATTAAAAAAGGAATGGCAAAGATGTCAGTAGTTTTCTCATTGCTAGTCTCAGCGGCTTTTGCTTGTGGTGTTCATGACCCAAGTGTATTGGGTGAACTTTATCCAGACAAACAGTTTCCCGATGATCATATTCAATATACTCCGAGCAATCCCCACCATCGAGGTTGGCTTCAGTATTTAACGAAGTCTCTCTATGGCACTCGCACTTTGGCACTTACCTTTGACGATGGGCCACATCCAATAAACACATTGAAGCTGCTGGACATCCTTGACAAGTATCATGTGAAGGCAACTTTTTTCGAAGTTACCGAAATCTCTGAAAGATTTCCCCAAATCTCTGCAGAGGTGGTGAGGAGAGGACATGTTTTGGCCTCGCATGATTGGCGACACGACAATAGCAACTCTGAAACGGAATCAGAATTTGAACAAGGCTTAGAAAAAAGTTTATTAGTCATTCGTCATATTTATCAAAAACGTGAAGCTTATTATCGCTTTCCTTACGGAGCTTATGCTCGTGGCTCAGGTGGTTATCACCATTTCAATGTCATGAAAAAAGTTTCGCAAAAACTTTTTGGCGAAAATTGCATCAACTTCGCTTTTTGGGATATTGATACATCTGATTGGGTAGGGGATATGACCTCGGACAATATTGTCGAAACCTTGACGAGCAATCTCGAAGGTGGCCGCGCTTGGCAATTCAAAACGGTCACTCGTGGTGGTAGAACGACCTATGAAAAAGAACAGTACCAAATTGATGATCCGAGCGACGGTGGTGTTGTGCTGATGCATGACATTCATTCAAGAACGATTGAAGCTGTTGAAAAATTTCTCGCAACTTCAATCGCAAGAGGTACTAAATTCGTGACTTTGCCCGAAATAGAAGAGTTTGCTTACAATGATCTCGTCTGTCAGCTTTTACCGTAAAAGGAAGAAGAACAGATCGCCTTGCTCACTTAAATTTTCAGCTAAGAATTGAGCTTCAGGGCCATATCCAAAATAAAGATCGGCACGAGCTTCACCTCGAATGGCACCACCAGTATCTTGATCGATAAAGAATCTCGTCAATGGAACTTTTGGCTTTTGATTTTTAGCCGTAGGCATAACTGGTTTTTGGGTCGCTACGAACCCCATAATTCCTTTGCGCCAAAAAATACTCTTGTCTTGTGCTTTTGATCTACCTGGAGTCAGGGGGATACTTTCCATTCCTAGGGGTTCTGATTTAGTAATTTGAAAGTAAATAAAGTTAGGGCATTGAGCATAAATCTCTGACCACTTGTGAGGATTCTTTTTCAAGAAAGCTCTCTGTGATTGAATTGAAAGATCTTTAATATAGCCTTGAGATTTCATATAAGGGCCGATGAATTTAAAAGATTGAGAATTGGTGCCATCATAAGAAATATAAGCTTGCTTCTTTACTCCTTGTTCTAGGTATTCAACTACTCCGCCACCTTCGATATGGAGAAGATAGAGTTCAAACGGATCAGTGAGATAAAAGAGCTCAAGATTTTGTCCTTCTAAACGATCCTGAAAAAGAATTTGATTGCGAGTCGCCGTTCGCAATGTTTCATCTGTAGGTTTTTTATAGACACCATACATATGGGATTGAGTTCTCGCTTGAGTCGCGTCGAAAGTTGGTGAGTAATATCCTGTAAAATGGGCCTTTGATTGATGATCTATATCTGGTCGATACCAACGGAAATAAGTTTTCATATCATCTTCAAAGTTTTGCTGACAAATCTGATGACTTTGAGTTTGGCGACAATCCTCAAGTTTTACCACGAGTAATTTAAAAGCTTCGACAGTGCGCTTTAAAATAGACATCGAAAATCTTTGGCCACCTATGACTAAATCACCGGTTAAAGGCTTGCGCTTAAAGGCGCTTTCTTGGCGATTAATGGCCTTTAACAATAGTTGAATATCTCCATCATCATTTAATCTTGGAACTTCATCGGCGTGAATTTCTTTTGCAGGAACGAACATGTCTTTTATTTGAGGATCGCTCTGATCAACCTGAGCAAAAAGAGAAAATGAAGCGAGTAGCAAAGATCCGGATAGAATCATCTTCATGATGAATGCCTCCAACAAATATAATCTTAATCATAGAGTATCAGGATTTTGTGAGGACTCTTAACCCACAGGGCCAAAGCAAAATTTCTTCAGTCTTTTTTTACTGCAAGTTATTGAAAATGGGATTGCATTGACTGTTTTGCTCAAGAATTGTGTTTATTTGACCGAAAAGTGAAGAGCTAAGGAGGCATCATTGTCAGCGAAACCAGTTCCTAAAAAGGGCGCAACGGCGAATAAAACCGGCACAGCTAAGGTAATCAAGTCAGAGCCTGTAGAGCTCGATAGTGAAGGTTTATCTTCTGATGGGCTAAGTCTGGATACGCCAGGTTTCAATCCGATGTCACAAGTTTCAGCTTCTGAAAGATTATTCGTGCGCAAAGGTTCAAAGATAGAAGAAGAAAAGTTAGCGGCTGAAGCTTTAAAAGCAGAAAGAACCGCAGCAGGTATTGATTCCACGGATGAATTTGAGATTATTCATGAAGAAGCTCGCGACCCCATTGTCGATGATCCTATCTTTACCAATAAAGGAAATAAGTATCCTCAAATTCACGGTAATTACTTTCTTCTCGACCACTTGGTTGATGGTGGTATGGCAAAAATATGTCGTGCTCGCTATTTAGGTGAGGGTGATCAAGTTGATAAAATGGTTGTTATTAAAATGGATCAAGAGAAGTTCTCCAGTGATCCAGATTTTACCGCCATGTTCATTGATGAGATTAAAGTTTCTTTTGGTCTTCAGCATCCGAATATTTCGACGACCTATGACTATGGTAAGATTGGTAAAAATCTCTTTGTTGCCATGGAATATATTCATGGAAAAGATTTAAACAAAATTATTCAAACATTCAAAAGTCAGAAAAAAGCGATGCCGATTCCAATGGCGATTTGGATTGCTTCGAAAATGTGCGAAGGTCTTCACTATGCTCACAATTTCACCAATAAATTAACAGGCGAAAATTATAATATTGTTCATAGAGATATTTCTCCACACAACGTGATGATTAGTTATGAAGGATATATTAAGGTTATTGACTTTGGTATTGCAAAAGCTTCGACCAATCAGCAAGAGGAACAACAAGGGACAATAAAAGGGAAAATCAATTATTTCGCTCCTGAATATCTTGAAGGGAAGCCGATTAATCACACTTACGATCAATTTGCAGTTGGGCTTACTCTCTGGGAAATGTTGACTGGAAAGAGAACCTTTAGTGGTGAGAATCAGATTAATACTTTAAAACTCATTCTGGCTTGCGTTCCCGAAAATGCTTCAAAATATAATAAAGCTGTTAAGAAAGAGCTCGACGTTATTGTTAACAAAGCTTTGTCTCGCGATCCTAAAGATCGCTATGAAAACCTCATGGCAATGAACAAGGATCTGCTTAAATTACTCTATTCTCAGTTCTCTGATTTTCATGAAACCGACATCGTAGAAATGATGAAAGAGATGTTTTCTGAAGATTTGCAAGAAGACGAGAACAAATTTAGGGAATGGGGACAAATTTCGATTGGCGATATCGTTGAAAAAATTAAGAAGTTTAAAGAATTCTTAAGCCAAGTAAAAGAGAAGCGAAAAGATGAACCGCAACGAAAAGAAGAGCTCATTTTTGATTTCGATGATGAAAATCAAGTCTCTGTTTTGAGCAAAGGCGATGTTAGTGGCGAGTTAGGAGCAAGCACAGAAAGCACTGGCGTTCGTCGGGCAAAATCACAAGGTAATGATGCTTTTCAAAAACAATTGATGAGCCAATTAGCAATAGAGGCTCCCTCTGGCAAGAAAAGAGGAGCGACTCAAACACGAACCAACGTATCTTTAAAGAAAAAAGCGGCCAACGGAAAGAGAAGAGTTCCCCGCAAAAAGAAAAAGTCTTCAATCAAATCATGGCTTGTTTTTGCAGCAACCCTGGCAGCAGCTTACGTCTATCGTGGGCCATTAGCTGAAACAGCTAAGAGTATATTGCATGAACATCTACCAGTTGTAAAAAATTCAGTTCAAGAGATTGATCCAGAAGATAGGAAAGATATACCATCAAATGCTGAAACTAAGCATATCATGCGCAAAGCAGATGCCTTACTCGAGAAATTAAAGAAGCAGGAAGAAGAAAAGAAAAGAGCACCTTCTCAAGAATAAAATCTAAGCTCTCACCATATCTGCGGCAAAGAGAATGTCACCTTCATCATCAAGTGGTGACCAAAGATATTTTTTAACAAGGCTAAATTCCGGATGGCATTTTAAAAACTCTTCAATTTGAAGATCATTCTCTTCAGGTAAGAAGCTGCAGGTACTATAAATAAGATGACCATCTTTTTTTACAGTGAAGGCGTAATCTTCGAGGAGCTTTTTTTGAGTGGCCAGAAGTTCAGTCATAGCAGGTGAGGGAAGCAGCCATTTGCGTTCGGGGTGTCTTCTGATGATTCCTACTCCAGAGCAAGGAACGTCTAATAAGACTTTTTCAAATTGCCCCGTCCATTGAGTCATGGTGCTCGCTTCTGGAGATACTTGAGTTCTAATAATGCTGTGACCAGCTTTGCGTGCGCGATCATTGCATTGTTGAAGTTTTTGTTGGTCAATGTCGAGAGCGAGGATTGATCCTTTTCCTCGTAAAATATCGGCCATAAGAAGAGATTTACCTCCCCTTCCTGCGCATGCATCCAAAATATTGTCACCTCGTTGCGGGTCTACAACTTTGGCAATTTTTTGAGAGTTGATGTCTTGAATTTCAAACAATCCATAATATTTCAGTGCAAATTCTTTAAGGCCACGTCTTTCATCTAATGCTAAAGAATCGGCGACGACGCGACTGTTGATGCCTTCCTTTTCGAGCATTGCTTGGAGCCGTTCAAGATTAGTTCTCATTAAATTAGGGCGAATAAAAACGGGTGCTACTTTATTTGCGACGACTAAGACTTTATCTGTTTGTTCGCCAAAAGACTTCAAGGCCCGTTCAAAGAGAAAGTCAGTCATAGAAGCTTTATCGGCCGCAGAACTTTCTCCTGCATTCGATTCTAAGGGGCCCCATGCTTCGATCAAGGCTGGTGGGAGTTCCCCCCAATCTTTTTTCAGTTGAAGAATGAGAGCTTTTTTGACCAGAGCGCTATCTAGTTTCTGCTCGTCTTTCCATTGGTGGCCAGCCTTTGATAGATGTAATCTAAGCCATCTGGTGGTTTCAAAGACTAATTCGGAAACGTTTCTACGATCTCGTCCACCCCATTTTTTATGGGCCTTTACAGACTCTTCTAGCGCCATATCTAAGGCAACGCCTTGGACGAAAATTTTTTCTAAGACGAGGAGTACTGCTTCAGTTAAGTGGTGGTGATATTTTTTGGCCATAATGGGCGCACTATAGAGGCTTTGACTGTATGTGTGAAGGAATAAAAAAAGGGAACAAAAAGTTCCCTCATTTTAAAAAAATTCATGAAAATCGACGCTTTCAAAGTCCCTTTATCAAACGCCGATTAAGTGCGATCAAAATATCCCTGCGCTTTCTATTGTAATGGGTCATTGGACTGAAATCAAACAAGAGTTTTTCTTACAAATGAATTCTTTTAAAAAAATTGCCCAAGCAACAGAGCTAAACCATTAATATGACATCATACAAAAAAAGATATTTATTTACCGACTAAACTGCTCTTCACTTTTTCAGAGAAGAATTTGCAAAATTTTCTGCTAAAAATTTCTTTTTTAAATCTAATTTCTCAAATCGATGTGAAAAAAATATATAGACGCATAGCAGCTTCATGATCCAACTCAGACTTTATTTCATGATTTTGAGCGAAGACTCCGTCTAAGCGAATTGAGACTTGCCAAGCCTCTTCGCTATGATTTACAAGATTTTATAGAGTATATTGTGTCGAACCAAGCACACACGTTTTAAAGGTTTCATCTCATGAATGCAAAGCAATCAGTTCGCTTATTTGAAAATCCTCTTTTAGAGGCGTTGACTCATGTTCATCCCATTATACCTCTGGTTATGTGGGCACCTTTTGTTATCGCTGCTTATTACTATGCTATCGTCGTTCAAAATATTTCGGCGCTTGAGTTTTCTGGAGTCTTTCTATTTGCACTCTTGGTTTGGACATTTACTGAATACTTTATTCACCGATTCCTCTTTCATTTTGAAACAAAGAGCAAGATTGGCGATCGTTTGATTTATCTTTTTCATGGCATCCACCATGATGAACCTGATGATGCTACAAGATTAGTTATGCCACCAGTTCCGGCTGTCTTGATAATGGGATTGTTGTATGTGATTTTTAGTGCTCTTTTGCCTGAAAAATACCTTTGGGTTTTTATGGGCTCATTTACATTTGGCTATCTTTGCTATGATTATATTCACTATGCTACCCATCACTTTCCAATGACTTCAAAAGTAGGTCGTTATTTGCGCAAGTACCATCTTCAACATCATCACTCAAAAGAGCATTCGAAGTATGGGGTAAGTAATCCCCTTTGGGATTATGTATTCCACACAGTAACGGGACCTAAGAAAGATTATAAATAGTTTCTAGATCCAGCCACGCTTAAGATAATCTTCAACTGTAATTTTGATCGTCCGATCGAGATCCCACTGATAGTTCATGGAAAGAAGTTTTGAACTCTTCTCACCATTACACATCCAAGAGCTTGGAGAAAGTTCTCTGATTTTGTCTGGTGTAAGGCGAGCATCGAGCCCAGTGAGTTTGTTCAATGCCGCTAGTATGTAGGCGGTAGACTTAATTAATGGCATTGGTAAGGCCAAAATGAGAGCTTTCTTTTTCATATGCTTCTCAATGGTGGTGACCAGTTCAAGCGCCTTGATGACTTGAGGATTGCTAATAAAAAAGATTTCTTTTTGCAGATTGGTGCTCTCGATTGCCTTAATCATAGAGTCGACTAAATCGTAAACGCAGACAAAGCTGTACTCTTTTTGAGGTCCATTTTTTCCAGGGAGAACAACCACTCTGCTTTTAACCATTTTAAAGAAATCCAGCACGGCCGGATCTCGAGGACCGATAATCATAGGTGGGCGAATGACAATTTTCTGCCAGTTCTCTGGAGCAAGATTGAACAAGTGCATCTCCGCTTCGAGTTTACTCAGACCATAATGGCTGGTTGGTTCGCTTTGAAACTCTTCTTGGCGTTGGATCCCATTGAGACTAGGGCCCGAAGCCGCAAGAGAAGACACCAACATAAACTTCATTCGAGGAAATTTATCTTTTACGTAGTGAATAAACTTGGCCGTGGCCTTCGAATTGACATCAAAAAAATGCTCAGTCTGAAATGAATGAACAATACCAGCTGTGTGAATGATGGCATCAAGATCACTGGGGATTTCATCAATCCATTGCCAATCTTGTTCAAGGTTGAGATCACCTTTTATGACAATCCCTTGAAAATTAAAATCTTTAAGTTTTTTTGGGTTTCTTACCAATCCGTAAACTTGATGACCTTTTCGAGAAAGCTCTTCACATAGGTGTGAACCTACAAAACCAGTGGCACCAGTGACAAGAATTTTCATTTTTATATGGCCTTAGAATAAATTCGGTATGTTTTGTAGAGCTTAGAACCCATGCGCTCAATGGGCTTATTCATCGGAAGATTATCTTCCAGAATCCAGCTCATCTCAACTTCTTTATATCCATTCTTTATTCCAGCTTCAAAAGACTTAACATAGAGAATGGTTTCAAATCCTGACTTTCGAAATTTTTCTTTCATTCCGAGAGTGATCGTTCTCATGCGATTAACATGTTTCTTGCGGTTAAGAATTTTTAAAATGGCAGGGAGTAATTTTCCCGTAGGATTTTTATGGAGGATTTGATTGAGGTCCGGGAGAGTCACGATAAAACCGGCTGTCTCACCATCAACTTCAATAAATTGAACGAGATCCTGATCAACGACACCCTTTAAATCTTTGGCGGTATGAAAGAATTCATCTTTGCTCATCGGGACGAAGCCCCAATTCTTTTCCCAGGCACTATTGTAAACGTCATGCATGCGTTGAACTTCGTTCGTCCAATCCTTCTTATTCACATGGCGGAAGGTTATTTTATTTCGGGCCATCGCTCTTTCCGCAATTTTCGTCATGATCTCTGGCAAACCTTTGACCTTATCCAATTGCAAAAGCCAAGCATACAGATCTTTCGTTTTTCTAAGACCACTCTTTTGCAAAAGTTGGTCATGGTAAGGAGGATTATAAGTCATCATGATTTGGGGAGGATCATCAAAGCCATCCACAAGCGTTCCGCACTCATAATTAGTAGAAGGATTCACAGGACCTTCCATTTCATTGAGTCCATGTTGCTTTAACCAATTCTGAGCTGTCTCAAGCAACTTATTTGAAACCTCCATATCATTCACAGATTCATAGAATCCAAAGAAGCCTTTTTTGTCGTCGTGAAATTCGTTCCAAGCGCGATTATGGATGGCCATGATTCGACCAGCAGGTACGCCATTTTTATAGGCTACCCATAATTCTGTTTCAGAGGTTTGATAGAAAGGATGTTTTTTCTTATTGAGAAGATCATTCACTGCCATTTTTAGAGGTGGCACCCACATCGGATCGCCTTCATAGAGGAGCCATGGCAGGTCTACGAATACTTTCTGATCCTTCTTAGAAGATACGACTTTGATTTCTAACATGATTCACCTCAACAAAATGTGAGTGAATACTAGTGCAAGGTAGATGGAATTTCAAATTTCTCTTTGGCGTCCTTGAAGACTTCGAGAACTTTAGACAGCTGCTCTTTTGAATGAGTCGCCATATAACTTGTTCTAATCAGTGCTTCTCCCTTAGGAACTGCAGGAGAGATTACTGGAGTACAGAAAATTCCACACTCTTTGAGGTAATTTGTGACTTGCATTGCTTTCATATCATCGCCGATGAAAACCGGGATAATAGGTGTCTTAGAATTGTAAGTATAAAAGCCAATTTCTTTAAAGCCTTTCACCATGAAATCAACATTGCTCCACAAGCGCTGATGAATCGTTTCATCAGAGAGGATAACGTCAATACAAGCTGAAACTGTGGCCACAGAAGACGGCGCCATTGCCGCTGAAAACATAAATGAGCGAGCAGTATGCTTAACGTAATCGATAACGTCTGCATTTCCAGAGAGCACGCCACCAATTGATGCGAATGATTTAGAGAATGTCCCCATATTGAGGTCGACATCTTTTGTGAGCCCAAAATGGTTCATGGTTCCACGTCCACGGTCACCCATAACGCCAATTCCGTGAGCATCATCAACATAAATAGAGGCGCCATATTTTTTTGCTAATCTAACAACATCGGGAAGATTGAGGATATCGCCAGTCATTGAAAAAACACCGTCAGCAACAACCATGGTGTTTTGGAAACGACTCACATTTTCAGAAAGGACCTCTTCAAGAGATTCCATATCATTGTGTTTATACTTAAGTGTTGTTCCGAGGGCCAAACGGCTCGAATCGATAATGGAAGCATGGTTTTCAGAATCGAAAATCATTAAATCTTTTGGACCACAAACGGCAGAGAGGGCACCAAGATTGGTTTGCATCCCCGTTGCAAAGATCATCGCTTTCTCATGTCCTAAATAACTAGCGAGCTTATCTTCAAGTTCTTCGTGAATAGTTAAGTTACCATTTAAAAATCTAGAACCAGTACATCCCGTTCCAAATACTTCAATCGCCTTGATGGCAGCTTCTTTAACATAAGGATGATGTGTGAGACCTAAATAATTATTTGAACCAATCATGATCATTGGCTGACCATCTACGATCACATCTGTTCCTTCTGATTGCTCAATCTTTCTGAAAAAAGGGTAGAGATTATGTTCCTTCAAAAGCTTGGCCTTCTGGATCATTTTGTAACCGCGCAACGACTCAATCTGCATAGCTAGTCTCTCTTTAAAGTATTGGAAAGTGGGACTTTTTAGTCCTAAGTTCCCACGGTGTCAACGAATCTGAAGACACCGTGAAAAAATGGTCTAACCTAAGTGCTTAAAATTGATAATTTAGTGTCGCCCTTGTTCTTTTTTCTGTACCAGATTTTGCATAATTTTTATTGATTTGGCCTTTGCGAGTAATGAATTCCTGGGCCAATTCAAAAGTTAGGCTTTTGGTAAGTTTGAACTTTACGTAGAACTTATCAATCGCCAGTTCATCATGAAAATTATCTTTTTGAGTCACTTGATCTTGAAATCTACCGCGACCATGAATGATTGTCGCTTGCGATCTTTGACCTTCATATCCAACTTTCCAGCGGCCATGTTCAGCTGAGATTCCTGCAAGGGCAGTGGATCCCGCGCCCCAATAATAACCGCGTTTCTGAATAACAGTTGGTTGACCTTCGAGTCCTTCGGCCGCGATTTTTCCATCAAGGGCATAGGACTTCACCATGGTGAAATCGCCGTAGAAGCCAAATTCTGCGCGAATCTTCGTGCCTTTGTAATAAACATCAGCAAAAGCAGTAGCGCCTAAAATATTAATCGTTCCGTAGAAGTCTTCTCTAGTATCCGGTCCGTCAGAGTCTTTATCTATTCCACCTCGGTCATTCCACGTACTCGCGGAACCTATTCCAACGGCCATTTCATAGCCACGTAACTGACCTTTTTCATCGCGAGAAATTTTTCGATCGTAATAAGCGGCGGCAACCACTTCTGCAACAATGCGAAGATCAGTCAGCCCTTGATTTCCATTGAGTTCGATTAAAAACTTGCTCATGGCCGTATCGTAGACAAGACCTTGGGCCTTACCCACTTTTCCATAGCCTGGAATATTAATAACAGTTGATTCGAGGGCCGCAAAATACTCTTGATTTGAGGATGGTTCATATGCTTTTTGTCCGCGCTCTAAACCAATTTTGAGACTGATATCTGAAAAACGAGGTTTCTTGCAATCTGGTTGGGCACGAGTCTTGTCTTTGTTTCCTGACAAGCGGTCCATGGCATGATTGCTTGCTAGCATTGGAGAGAGGGTATAGCCTAGGGCCTTTGCTCCGAGAGTGCCTTTTGAAATGAGAGCACATGATGTTTGATACATGGCCTCTCCGATGATGTAACCACCAACAGGAGTTACAATCATATCGTTGATTGAAAAGACCTCATGATACTCCATGGTTTCCCAAACGGCAGAAGAGGCGAGTGAAATCAAGAACGATTCCATAGCGCTAGCACCATTGGCCCTGGCCACTTGGTGATAAATAACTCCTGCAAAAGCATGCCCGTAGTTGGCAAATTTATCGTTATCATCAAAGAGAATAGCTTCACCAGTAATCCATTTTTTCTTGAGCCCATCTCTAAAACCATAATCAAAATCGACGGCATTATAGACAAGGTTCTTATAATAGATCGCCATACCAGATGATAAGAGAACTCCTAGTTCAATCCCTGTTCGAAGATAATTAATTTTTCTTCCACTTTCTTTTGAAAATAATTTGTAAGCACGATTGGAATCGATAACTTCATTGGTTAATGTTTCGTGGAACTGACCGCTTTTTTCATCATAACTAACAGCAGATGATTCTGAGATGGCATTCATCATTAAACCAATTTTGAAGGCTTGTTCATTATCGATATAAAAGATGAAGTTGGCGATCGCATGGGCCATTGCTTGTTCTTTAGAGACTTGAGATTTTTCAGCATCTTTAAAAATCCAGCCTAAATTTTTAAAATCTTCTTCACCTTGCGCTGACCAGTTGCGTGCTTCCAGATCAATATGACCTTCGCGAGTACGAAGCACATTGAGAAAGTAGTCATTTTTATTTCTCTGTTCAGAAATATACGGATCCACAAAGCTTTCTGTGTTTGAACGATGACAATTAATTGTCACACCTTGAGGAGAAACTTGATTGGCCACAATGTAAATCTGCTCGCAGGTTTTTCGCAGCCACTCGGAATCATTTTTTTGCAAATCTCCAACTGAAATGAGAAGAGATTTCCCATAAAGTGAGTTTGAAATGAGAAGTGCAAAGAAGGTTAACTAGCTAATCATTTTCATCGTTAATCCTTATTTATTTTCTGCAAGATGATGACATTTTTTAGATTTCACAGGAGTACCGTAGCCATAAATCGAAGACATGAGCTTCCACTTCTCAAGCGTGATCATGAGTCCACTTACATCATCGATACACTCTTTTGAAAATTTCTTAAGCTTTGGACTTTCGTGTCCATCTTTTAAAATAATGGTGCTGATTTCTTCTGAATATTGGGAACAATCTTCGGCTGCATATGAGTTCAAAAATAAAAGAGAAGCTCCAAGCAAAAGTACCTTTTTCATAATTCCCCCAAATACGTTTTGAGTTTATTTAAGCAAGATTGGGGCCAGGATTAACCTTGTAATAGTTCGATTTTAAAGGGTTTTGACGATAGTCCTCTGTCGTCATTCCTGACATGTCCGTATTTTAGACAGTTTTTGAAGAGACATGTCGTTAATAATAGCTATGGCTTAGGTGCTTTAATTGATGGGGGAGAGAGATTGAGGCATATGTGCTGATGTGTGTGTTACCTCAGTCTCATCAGTTGATCCTGACAGGCTTTCTTCATTAACACCTCTCTATGAAAAGCTTGTTGGGATCGGCTTTATTTTTTATGTTTTTTAGCAGCGGCCCTCTCAGCAAGTTGCTTCCGCATTTCTTCGGCCCGAGCTTCGCCATTGATATGTTTAAAAAGGGCTTCTTCGTCAGCATCATTGAGCTTATCAAAGGCCACGCTCACTTTCACGTGTTTTTGGTCTTCTTTCGTTCTTACCTTGTGATCCCATTGACCAGCAATTCGAGAGCTAGGGATTTCAAATTTCTTTTTATTAAATAGTAATTGGCAACCTTCAAACACTTTGTCCTTGGGAAATTTATCTTTCATTTCTTCAGTGATGACGAAACTCGTTCCTCCCGCAGAGATATCCAGACCATCAAAAATGTCATCACCAATTTTGAATTGAATCACAATCGTAGAAGAGGCTTGGAGACGGTAATTGCTTCTCTGTTGACTGCGATAAACTTCGTCGTTGAATTGAACATAATAGAGTTTAGATTCTTTATTGTACTTAAGATTACTGACCGAAAACCATTGAAATTTCTCTTTTCCAACTTTAATGAAAATATCTTTATCGATAAGTTTTGAATTTGATATTAGTGACATCAAGCCACCACTTTTGCTTTTCAAAAAAAGAACTTTTTTATCCTTCTCATATGAAGTGACTTCATATTCTTCAGCTTCTTTATCTTTTCCTTGGGCCCAAATTTTTACAGGTAGTTTTTCTTTCAAGGCCATGTCGGCCATAAAGGACAAATCATTTTCCTCGACACTACTGAAGTAATGCTTTTTGTTGGGGTCAATGTTTTTACCAAGAATCGCCATAGTCTTTTTAAGTTATTGATATTGTTATTACTCATTCCATAATAACCGATTCAATAAGCTGTGCAACAATAGGCAACAAAAATACCTAAAAAGACTGACTTTGGAGGGGGAATTACCTATAATCCCGAGCATGTTAAGCGGACTTTTAGACAAAATGGCGACCTCGTACGAGTCTCCAGTGGAATACCAACTGGTACTTGGGGACGAACGTCTTCCCCTCAACCCATACTTGGGTAAAAAACTCACTTTAAAATTTAGTGGCAAAATCTTGTGTGGACATTGTGGCAAAGAAACTAAAAAAAGCTACGGAGATGGCTATTGCTTTCCTTGTACTCAGAAACTTGCTCAATGTGATATTTGTATTATGAAGCCAGAACTTTGCCATTATGATAAAGGGACCTGTCGCGAACCAGAGTGGGGATTATCTCACTGCATGATTCCTCATTTCGTTTATCTCGCGAATTCGAGTGGCTTAAAAGTGGGAATAACCAGACATACTCAGATCCCAACACGCTGGATTGATCAAGGTGCGATTCAAGCTATGCCTGTTTTTGAAGTGAAGACTCGCTATCATTCAGGCTTAATCGAAAAAATATTGTCAGAGCACGTTAGCGATAAAACCAACTGGCGCAATATGCTTAAAGGCAATAACGAAAAAATTGATTTAAAAAGCGAGCGAGATCATTTGATGAATATCGCCGGCGAGCAAATTGAAATGCTCGAAGATGAATTAGGGCTTGGTGCTTTTAATTATTTAGAAAATGCTGAAGTAACAGAAATTGAATATCCAGTTCTAGAGTATCCTACCAAAGTAAGTTCAATGTCCTTTGATAAAAAGGCAGTCATCGAAGGAACTTTAATGGGTATAAAAGGGCAGTATCTGATTTTCGAAGATGGCGTAATCAATATACGCCGGCATAGTGGTTACGTCATAGAAGTAGAATAAAAATAGAGGAGATAAAGATGAAAGAAGGAACACCGCAAACTGTATTTTTGAAGGACTATTCAGTTCCTCCCTATCTCGTTGATTCAATCGATCTCGATTTTAGACTTCATTTAACCGAAACGGTAGTAACCGCAGAAACGAAACTTTCCTTGCATCCAGATCTAAAAGGGCAAAAACCAGCACTCTTCTTAAATGGAGAAGGTTTAAAGCTCAATTCGATTTCCATTGATAGAGAAGAGCTTAGAGAAGGCGAGTATCAATTAACTGAAGATGGGATTGTTATTCCTAACGTTCCAGATTCGTTCACCTTAAAAATTGTTAATACGATCAATCCTGAAGCTAATACTGCTTTGGATGGTCTATATAAATCTGGAAATATTCTTTGTACTCAAAATGAGCCACAAGGATTTCGCCACATTACTTATTACACAGATCGTCCCGATGTCATGACTAAGTTCACGACCACCATCCATGGGAATAAAAAAGATTTTCCAATTCTCCTCTCTAATGGGAATTGCGTAGGCACAGGTGATCATGGTGATGGAACACATTGGGCCAAGTGGGAAGATCCCTTTCGTAAACCATGCTATCTCTACGCTCTCGTTGCTGGTGACTTAGGAGAAATCAAGGATCATTTCACAACAAAAAGTGGGCGAAAGGTTGACCTTCGAATTTATTGTGACAAAGGCAATGAAGAGAAGTGTTGGCATGCCATGGAAAGTTTAAAACAATCAATGAAATGGGATGAAGACCGTTTTGGTTTAGAATATGATCTCGATATTTTCATGATTGTTTCGGTAGATTCTTTTAATTTCGGAGCCATGGAAAATAAAGGGTTAAATATTTTTAACTCTTCACTTGTTTTAGCAAAGCCAGAGACAGCAACTGATGGTGATTATATTGCGATTCAATCAGTCGTTGGTCACGAATATTTTCACAATTGGACAGGTAACAGAGTCACTTGTCGCGATTGGTTTCAACTTACCTTGAAAGAAGGATTAACTGTATTTAGAGATCAAGAATTCACGGCCGATATGAACTCTCGCACCGTTCATCGCATCAGTGATGTTGACCGCTTAAGAAGTTCACAATTTGTAGAAGACGCCGGACCTACTTCTCACCCTATTAAACCTTCTAGCTATATTGAGATAAATAACTTCTACACCGCAACCGTTTACGAAAAAGGAGCGGAGGTCATTCGCATGATCGCTACTCTGTTAGGACCAGATGGTTTTAGAAGAGGAATGGATAAATACTTTGAGTTAAATGATGGTAAGGCCGTCACAACTGAAGATTTTATTCACGCCATGAGTGTGGCCAACGATAATTACAATTTTGACCAATTCAAGCGTTGGTATTTCCAAGCTGGGACGCCAGAAGTTGAAGTCCGTTGGGATTATGACAAACTTAATAAAACGCTTTCCCTTCATATTGAGCAAAGCTGTCCACCCACGCCGGAACAGGATCGCAAATCGCCATTCTTTTTTCCATTCAAGATTGGCCTTGTTGACGCCCATGGAAAAGATATTGCATTAAAGCTTAAAGATTCATCTACTCCGCAACCTCAAATAGGTGAAGGTATCCTGCATATTTCAGAGTCAGAATCGACTTTCGTCTTTAGCCATGTTGATTCAGAACCAGTTGTCTCTCTCAATAGAAATTTTACTGCTCCTGTGAAAGTCCATGCGCCTTACCAAAATAAAGATCTCGCTTATCTTTTGGCCAATGACAGCGACGAGTTTAATCGTTATGAGTCAGGACAAGTTCTTGCCGAGCGCTTGATGTTTAAAATGGTCGAAGACTTGCATGATGGTAAGAAACCTGAATTGGATAAAACCTATATTGAGTCTTGGGGAATTCTTCTTGCCAATGACAAGCTCGATCCAGCGATCAAAGCTGAATGTTTAAGCATTCCTGCGCAGGCCATTTTGAATCAAGGATATAGTCCCATTGATTATCAAGCCATTCATAGTGTTCGATTACAAACGCTAGTGACATTGGCCCAAGCTCATACCAAGAAGATTCATGAAATTTATGAGAAACATTGTGATACAGGTTCATTTAAAACTGACCACCTCGCAATGGGAAGAAGAGCTCTCAAAAATTGGGCCTTAGGCATGCTTGCTCTTGCCAATGCCGATGACTTTAAACTTCTCGCGCATCAACAATTTACAAAAGCTGGAAATATGACCGATGAGCTTTCAGCATTGAAAGTTCTTTCGAATATCGATTGCGAACATAGAAGTGAATCGATTGTGAGTTTTTATAACAAGTGGAAACATGAAACACTCGTTATGCAAAAATGGTTAGCTGTTCAAGCCTCGTCAATTCTCCCATGTACTTATGACGATGTTATTCGACTTGAGAAAGATCCTGTCTATAACAAGGCCGTTCCTAATCTCTTCCGTAATCTTTGGATGAATTTTGCCATGAACTACACCCATTTTCATCATGAAGCAGGTCGTGGCTATCATCTGGTAGCTGACAAGATTATTGATCTTGATTCAGTAAATCCTCAAATGGCCTCGCGAGTTTCAACGGCCTTCCGCGATTATAAAAAAGTGAAGCCAGAATTGAGACCATTGATGAAAACTGAGCTTGAGAGAATTGTGGCCCATAAGAATTTATCGAAGAATACTTACGAAATCATTTCTAAGATATTACACTAATTATGAGGATTTTATTTCTCGCTTTTTTATTTTTATGTTTTGATGGCGCATGGGCTGAAGAGCCGATGTGCTGTCCAAATACTAAAATTCATCATTATTTAGAAAGAGAGGATGGGGGCACAGAGATTGCCTGTGTGATAGAAAGAGCAGGTATATCAATTCGCCATGGAAATAGTTTTGTTTATTCTCATATAAGAGGGGAACCTCCCGTAGAGAAAAATATTTATCGTAATGGAAAGCTTTTTAGAAAAGATTCATCAATGTCTGATTGTTCAGCAGATTTCGATAAGAAAAATGTAATCGAACCAACATTATTAAAAGTAAATCAATATCCAAATAAGAGTATTCGCCAAAATAAATTTACAACTGAATTTGGAACCCGTTTTCTTATTGGAAATACATTATGGAATATTAATAAAGAAGGCAGAGTTTTTAGTAAAAAATTGTCAGATAGCGAAAAGATACAAGCTGAACAGTATAATGTCGAAGATCCGAAATGTATTCCCAAAAACGAAGAAGCTAAAAAGCAAATCTCCGAGATCTTGAGTTTGCCTGAAGTTGCCAATCGTGAATTTAATATATCTACCGCCTGTCCTAAGATGAGACCAGAGTATCGACTAGTTCTTGAAAGAGAGATGTATTTCGAAAATGAAGTCCATGAATTATCTCTCAAAATGGAAAAATGCCATTGTGTTGCTGAAGAGCTGCTCGTTTCAAAGATACTGGCCAACTTACGAGTGGAAAGGCTTTCTTATGCCTTTTGCTTCCAATCAATGCATAAAGATAAGAAAATGATTGTTGCTAAAAATAGCGAAGTTTGGCGTTATAGTTTTTTTCAAATTACATTTATAGATCTCTTTAAAGCTGAAATTGAGTCTGAATATCCTCTTTATGCCAAAACTCGAGAATTGGAGAGAAAACTGAGCTCTTTTATTAGTCGAGTCGGAAATGAAAGTTTAGTGGGAGTATGTCACATTAAAGGTTCAGAAGCGCTAGAAGCAGACAAATCTAAGTACAATAAGATCAAGTCTTATGATCATTCGATCAAATCGTATCTCAAATAACTTTTAGAATAAGTTAGAAATTTATTGTATATTTTCTTTTACGAGTCAGCCAATCAATGTGAGAGTTCCAGGTTTTAAGCTTACTATAAAGACCAAGATTGGCGCGATCTAAGAGCAGAAAATCTTCTCGAGGGGCTTTGCGACCTTTTAAGCTGACTCCCTTCATAAAGTCCTGAACCATTTCAAAAGGATTGATCTTTTCAATGCTGTAGATACCTTGTCTCGTGTAGGGGAGATATAGCTTCTTCACCATTTCAAAGTGCTTGTGGAAAAGATCAATTTCATCTGATTCTTCGAAGAAGCCAAGATCGAGCATTGCTCTTCTATATTCTTCGAGTTGATCTCTCTCAATCGCGCTTAGTAGGTGGTGATACTTCTTAATGAAATCGAGGTCGAACTCTTTTACGCTCCCGAAATCCATTAAAATAATCTTTCCAGGTCGAAAGAGATAATTTCCATTTTGAGGATCAGTATGGAGAAAGCGAGCATTGTAAATTCCGAACATATGCGAATCAAAAAGAATTTGTCCTAGCTCATCACGTTCCGTTTGAGAATAACTCAAGCTTTCTCCAAAAGTGTCACCAGTCATATACTCGAGGGTCAAAATATTCTCTGAACATAGTTCGGGGAATACTTTAGGTACGAGAATTTGAGGAAACTCAGAACTGTAGATTTCACGATAGCGCTCGAGATGCTCTCTCTCTTTCAAATAGTTACATTCTTCAATGAGAGATCGTCTTAATTCTTCCACATAATGCTCAATATCGGGCTTATTAGGAAACAGCAGATTGATGAGTTGATTGATGCGATCGATATTTTTAAAGTCGTTCTTTATGGCATCGACAATTTGCGGGTATTGAACTTTGACAGCAACTTGCTCTCCTGAAAAAGTTTTTGCCAAGTGTACTTGACCGATACTGGCCGCTGCAATTGGAGTTTCATCGAATTCAGCGTAAAGCTCAAGTGGTCTTTTATTAAAGCTCTTATAGAATACTGAATGGAGATCTTTGTGACTCATCGGGGGGGACGTTTTTTGCAGCTCGCGAAAAAGGGCCGAAATTTCAGGAGGGAGAACCATGTCCTCAGTAATAGAAATCATTTGACCTAATTTCATTAGCGCGCCTTTGAGCTCGCCCATTGATTGGACAATCTCTTTAGTAGCTGAAATCTTGCGAGTAAGTTCTTGTGCCCGATCGCTTTTGTCGATGAGATCTTGAGTTTTATTCTTAACTGCATCTATCGCCAAATGACCAGTCGCCACCACTAAGGATTTTCCTAGTTTTGTTAGGCGACTGAGTTGTGATGACTTAAATTTTTTCATTAGTTGTGAAGTAGCGATTTTCCTTCACATTTAAGATCCTTAATCGCTTGAACGACTCTCGCCGACATACCTTTTTCGGCTTTCTTCATCCATTCTCTCGGATCGTAATGTTTCTTAGAACCAACCTCACCGTCAACTTTTAAAACTTTATCGTAGTTAGTGAACATGTGATCAATCACAGGACGAGTATAAGTATATTGTGTGTCTGTATCGACGTTCATTTTAATCACACCATAATTGAGTGTTTCATGAATTTCATGGAGCTCAGATCCTGAACCACCATGAAATACAAGAAGGTGACGTGCATCTTTGCCAAGCTCTTTCATAACAGCTTCTTGTCCTTTCTTGAGGATATCTGGACGAAGCTTAACGTTTCCGGGCTTATAAACGCCGTGAACGTTTCCAAAAGTTGCTGCATACATGAATTTACCAATGGGTCCGAGAACACGGGCCATCTCAACCATTTCTTCTGGTGTTGTATAAAGTTTATCAGAAGGTGTGCCCTCATTATTTTTTCCGTCTTCTTCGCCGCCGACAACTCCTGATTCAACTTCAAGTATAATCTCACTCTTGGCACAACGTTCGAGTAATTCCTTACTCTTTTTAACGTTCTCAGCAAATGGCATTTCTGATCCATCAAACATATGCGAATTGAAAAGATTTGGAAGACCTTTGGCACGACGACGTTCAGTTTCGGCAATAAGAGGAAGCATGAAGGAATCAAGATATTCTGGGTGGCAATGATCAGTATGGAGTGCAACAACGATGTCGAGTTTTTCGGCCATTAGATGAACGTGTTGGGCCAGAGAGATTGCCCCTAAGGCCATGTCGCCAATAGCTTGGCCTGAACAAAACTTACCACCACCTGTTGATACTTGGATGATACCGTCAGTTTTCATTTCCTTGAAGGCCATCAAGCAAGCGTTCGCCGTTGATGTTGAAGTGACGTTAATCGCTGGAAAAGCGTATCCACCAGTTGAGGCGCGGTCGAGCATTTTGCAATACTGTTCATAGGTTGCTACAGGCATAAATTCTCCTCTGAGATAGGGCAATAATGGGGGAGAATTTATCAAATTTTAAGTGTGTTTGGCCATGAAATGCTTGTCAGATTTATTGCGTCATTAATGAGGGCGAATCATGAAGTCACGATTAAACAGCTTGTTGTAATGATTTTGAACACGACGCACATCAACTTTGTTGAAAAAAGTAGAAAAACTCATCCAAACGGCAATGCCATTTATGTCTTGAAATTGAGGAGGAAGGTAGCGAGGAAAATCGACAATTCCTTCTTGGTAAAGATGATACATGAGGGGAATATCTTCAACGTGAGTTTTGCCAACAAAGAGAAAGGGAATGAGATAAGGCTTATTCGCGCGAATTGCAGATCGCATGAAATTAAAGTTTTCGACAAAACCGCGACAATACGAGATATCTTTTGTGAAAGCGGCACCACCGTTAAAATGGCAACCTCGAAAGAGTCGGAAGGAATTGTTGATACATTCCTCTTCGGGATATCCCTCAGTTCTAAAGTATTCGAAAATATCGAGGAGGTTTGCTCCCTCTTCGATTTTGTGAATGGCTATAATTCGATCATTGATTCGTTGAGCGCGTCTCACACTCGTTCTAAAAGTAAAAATTTCCATTAAAACGGCAAGACCTTCTTGGGTCGCGGCACATCGAGGCGGACCTACTGAAAGCCATTTTGCAACTGGTTGATGGCGTCCATTGAGAGTCGTTCCTACGTGAACCCATCCTTCATGAACTTCATAGATATCAACTTGACGAGGAGAAAACATGCGATTGGAATTTATTTTAATTTTATCTCCACCAGCTGCCGCATCTGCAACGATTCCATCGCTCAACACGGCCAACACTTCGTCGCTGTGAAAATAATCGTTCATCCTTCTGTTGAGTCTTTTTACCACTTCCTTCGCTTCTAAATCTTTTTCACCTCCAGGAATATCCATTGTATTTTTGATTCCAGTGAGAATTGAGTAGAGCATTCTTCCTAAGTCAAAAATAGTATTGTGGTCGGAGAGGAATGGGTCTTTTGGCGATCCATAGAGCTCTTTACTTCTTTCGTAAAAAGTTTGTTGACCACGATGCTTTATCATATCGAGAACGAGGGTATACTCATCTACGATCTCAGTTAAAAGATTTCCAAGATCATTATCTTTTCCAAAAACTTTTTGAATATTTTGATTGATTGCTTTGAATTCTTTTATTTTTGCAGGAATGGAATAATCAAGTTTCGAATTAGCATAGTGATCTTTTGCTAATTTTGGCATTTTTTTATATTTTGATTTTTTGAATTCTTCTATGAGTTGAGGATCATGCTTGATGGCGTCCATGATTCGAATGGGTTTTTGAACCGAAATAATTTTCTCTGAAATTTGCTTTATCTGTTCTTTGTATGAGGTCCAAACCATGCTTAATTATACGATATTGCAGAATCCCCATCAAAAGGGTCAAACTTGCCAGCTTAGCTTTTCTCTTCGGTAGAAGAGTCTTTTCTAGGCATTATAATGCGACCGATATTGGCCATCGAAGGGCGAAGTGAAAGTACATAAAAGAGGTAGTTTTTGGCCGAGCGAGCATCGAGATGGGCTGCTTCGAGCTTGGTGACGTTGGCCATAAAGGCCACCGCTACCGCCAAACGAGCGGCAGTGGAGAGGTTAAAAAGGTCGGTATAAGTCGCACCATGGTTCGCGACGAGGTAGCCAGCGATACTTGCCCCGATAACCGAAAAGAAGGTCATGCCGGCCGAGTTGAGACCCATTAGCTGACGGGATTTTCCGTAAGAGTGATTTTGTATCATGAGTAAATTAGTCATCTCCATTCCACCCCAGAAAATTCCTGACATAAATTGAATGGCACAAAGGTAGACAAAATCATGGGACAAGGTCCAAAGCCATGGAAGGAATGCAATGAAAAAACATGAGATTTGTATGCCCCAAAAAGGGCGAATGCCTTTACTTGCGCGACTCCAATTTTGCATAAAAAGAGCACGACCGACGAAGGGAATAGAATTTAAGAGAACAAAATCTTCGATCGAAAGATGGAGTACTTTAATCATGAAAGGAAGAAAAAAGGGTGAGCTAAAATTTACCGTTAAACGAAAAAGGGCATTCCACAAAAAGAATCTTTTCATGGTTTTTAAAATATTAAAACTTACAACTTGATCTTCTGGTTCACTTTCACTTGGAACAAAGGCCACAGGGATATTTTGAGTACGGCGATTGAGGGATGCCTGAAGAAAGAGGGATGCAAGTCTCGCAAAAAAACCAATCAGAAAAAGCCATTGAATGGGGAAGTATCCCTTTTTAACGGGGATACTGATGAGAATATAGCAAGTCATCGCTGCCCAAGTAATAATGGTATTTCTTCTTGAGATAAAGAATCCATAATTTTCTTGTGTGGATAGCTTAGAGCTCCAATCCATCCATAGAGGAGCAGCCCCTTGACCCCCAATCCAATAGAGAATAAGTGAAATCAAAAGGGGATAAAAGGGAGTTTCGACAGTTGTGGTTAGAAAGATTCCGACAAGGCCTAGGAGCTGAAGAAATATAAATAAGAGGATTCCTTTTTCCAGTTGATGGGATTTTATCAAACGAGGTATGAAAAGTTGTAAGATGGAGGCAAAGAGAAGAGGGACTGTTGCGACCAAACCTATTTGCCAATCTGCAAGTCCTTTTCCAGTAAAATAAAAAAGAGCATACGACTCGGTGGTTGCAACCATGAGAGCGAAGAAAAGCCCTTCCCATTGTGTTCGTCTTAAAGTTTGTTTCATGGACAATTCTCTTTTAGACGAATGAACTCAATTTCTTTTTGGTGGCGGTTTTTCTCTTGGAGAAGGAGATGAATCAATTGGTGTCTAATTTGAGGAGTTTCATAAATTTTTCGATAATCTTCAGGCAGTTGCCTGAGCTGCGGAAAATCTTTTTGCTTAATATAGCGTTTACCACAAAGTTTACCTTGATAAAAAAGGTAGGAAGGAGAATTATTTCCAAATCTTACGGCAAAATGGTTTTCAGGATAGTCAGCTACTTTTTTGGTAACCGATTGAATAAATTCTCGGTGCGCTTGTTGTTGCTCCTTCTTCCACTCTGTATCTTCTGGATCGCGATAATAGAGTTTAGGGCGATCAAGATTTTCTAAAAGAGCGTGGAGTTTCTCTTGAGCATCTTTACGATTTTTAGTCTGAAAAAGAATAGTCCCTTTCGCTTGGTTCCATTTGTTAAGGCGAAATCCCCAACCTAGTCTTTCCACCACCCAAAGTTTTGCTTCTTCTTTGACATTATGAAGAGGTTTAAGTTTTTTCAATCGAAAACGGAAACGAAGAAGAGCATCAATAGGATCAGTACAATCATGGATGACAATCTTGTCGAAGCTATGACCTTCTTGGCGATGAAGTTGAACTAATAACTTGGGCCCTTCGTCATGAAGATTTCGAACCCAATCCATTGCCATCAATTGGCCATTTTTAAAGCAATCAATAACCGCAGGTTGTCTTTTCCATTGTGAAAAGAGTTTTGGATTAAGCTTCGGATGACAGCGCATGGCCGTGACTTGAGGGTGCTCCTCTCGTTTTCTGATATGGGGCTCGTACAGTTTGCAAAAAAGTTCAGCTGTGGCCATGGCATCGTCAAGTGCTCGGTGATGATTATCGAGCTTGATATTAAACCAATGGCAAAGATTTTTGAGTTCATAAGAGGGGAGTTCTGGGAGTGATGTCTTGGCCAAATCAAAAGTACAGGTTGATTTTCGACGAAAGTCTAATCCAAGAACATCAAACTCTGATTGCAGCGCTTTAAAATCTTCTTTGATATTATGTCCGACAAGTGTTTGCTCGCGAGTAAGAAGTTCAATCATCTCAGCGACTAGATCAAAGCGGGGCGCACTATCGAGTTCCAATTGAGTTATACCGGTTAACTTGAGCACATCTTTTGGACATGGGCGTCCTGGATTAATGAGTGTTTGGTACTGATCAATGAGTTCGAGATGACCAGATTGATCATTCATTAAAACAATTCCAATTTCTATAATTCTACGATCTGAAATTGAAAATTGAACATACTCACAGTCGATAATTGCGAAATTGGCCATGGACTCCTTCCATCTATTTATCAATTCTGACACTGAGAATCTGGGTTGCAAATGACAATAATGTAGATTCGCCATGCGTTATCAATGTTTTTTCAACTGCTTGTCGAAGGTAGGCTAATGAAAGTCATGGCCACAAAGGGTGAAAATCGTTATAAATTCAGTCGCTTTAGACATTTTTGGAAGGGGATCATAATGCTTATGAAAGTAGCGAAGAAATTTACTATCAAAAATACGGACAAAGAAACTCTCAAGCAATGGTACACATTGATGACCATTGGACGCTTGATCGATGAACGTGCTCCTAATTATTTGAAGCAAGCGATTGGTTGGAGTTATCACGCTCCTTATGCCGGTCACGATGGAATTCAATTGGCGATCGGCCAAGTTTTCACTATTGGCGAAGATCATCTTTTTCCCTATTACCGTGATATGTTGACGGCGATTTCAGCAGGTCTTTCAGCTGAAGAAATTATTTTAAATGGAACTTCGAAAGCAACCGATATCGCCTCTGGTGGGCGACATATGAGTAACCATTTTGCAAAACCAGAATGGAATATTCATAACGTTTCTTCTTGTACTGGAAATCATACTCTTCATGCCGTTGGTGTTGGTCGTGCGATGAAGCGCTACAATCACAAAGGCGTTTCGATTTCTTCTCAAGGAGAGTCTTCAGTTTCTGAAGGTTATTGCTACGAAGCTATCAACGGAGCCAGCCGCGAAAAGCTTCCAGTTATTTTTGTATTTCAAGACAACGGCTATGGGATTTCAGTTCCTAAATGGGAACAAACCGCCAATGAACATATCTCTGATAACTTCAGAGGATTTGGTAATTTAAGAATCATTCAATGTGACGGGACAGATGTTTTCGACTCAATGAATGCTATGTATGAAGCTAAAAAACACGCCATCGAAAAAGAAGAGCCAGTGATTGTCGATGCTCAATGTGTGCGTATACATTCTCACTCTAATTCGGACAAACACGAACTCTATCGAGATGAAAAAGAATTGGCCGATGCTCTTGCTCGTGACCCGTACCCAAAATTTAAAAAAGAATTGCTTGAGAATAAAGTCTTTACCAAGAAAGAACTTGAAGCGATTGATGAGGAATGTAAAAAACACGTTCTTGAAGCCCACGCTGCTTGTATGAAAGCACCTCTTCCAGATCCAAATTCAATTTTTGATCACGTTATCGGTGCCGCATACGAATCAACAAAATATCCAACAGGTGAGCATCAGCAAGAAGGTGAATCGACTCGTTTTATCGATGCACTTAATGCCACGATGAAAGCTGAATTTCATCACAATCCTGATACTTTCCTTTGGGGACAAGACGTTGCCAACAAAGAGAAGGGCGGTATCTTTAACGTCTCTAAAGGGATGCAGCAGGAATTTGGTCGTGAACGCGTTTTCAACGCTCCAATCGCGGAAGATTTTATCGTGGGAACGGCCAATGGTTTCTCCCGCTTTAATAAGAATATTCGCGTTGTTGTTGAAGGGGCTGAATTCGCTGATTATTTTTGGCCAGCCATGGAACAATTGGTAGAAACATCTCATGACTATTGGAGAAGCAATGGTGCTTTCTCTCCTAATATCACAATACGTTTAGCCTCTGGTGGATATATTGGTGGAGGACTTTATCACTCTCAAAATATTGAAGCTTCATTAGCACCTTTTCCAGGCATTCGCATTGTTGTTCCAGCGTTTGCTGACGATGCAGCTGGATTACTTAGAACTTGTATGCGTTCAGAGGGCGTAAGCCTTTATCTAGAGCCGAAAGCTCTTTATACTGATAAGAGAGCAGCTACTGTTGTTCCTGAAGATTTTGAAGTTCCTTTCGGGAAAGCACGCCTTCGCCGTGTTGGAGAGCACATGTCGATGATCACTTACGGAAATGCGGTTCATTTCTGTTTAGAAGCAGCTGAGAAATTGGCCGAAGAAGGTATTTCTTGTGATGTTCTCGATCTACGCTCAATCAAGCCACTTGATGTTGATGCCATCGTAGAGACAGTGGCAAAAACAAATCGTGCCCTTGTTGTTCACGAAGATAAGGTCTTTGCTGGATTTGGTGGTGAGATCGTTGCAACAATTAATCAAAAGGCCTTTGAACATCTCGATGCTCCTGTTATGAGAGTTGGATCTGAAAACGTTCCAGTGGGATTCAATCGCATTCTTGAAAAAGCAACACTTCCTAATGCCGATAAGGTTATCGCAGCCGCTCGTCAATTGATGCAATATTGATTGTTCAAAAAGTGAAGAGCTGTAATTACTTTTTAGCGCGAGAGTGTCGCTCTTGTCCTCATCTTGAACTCTCTCCTGAAAAGGAGAGAGAATTTAAATCAATTGCCGATGAAAAACTCTGGGGAGAAAAGGCCAAATGGCATTGGCTTGAAGCCCCTTTTTATCATCGCACCAAAGCTAAGTTTGCCGTGGGTGGGTCTTACGATGAACCGCTCCTTGGATATCCGGACATTCATATCGGTGAAGTCATCGATATCAATGAATGTCCTCTGCATAAACCGATTATTCAGCGAATTGCTCACGAAATGCTGTCGCTGATCAAGCATCGTCAATTAACGCCTTACGATCTTCGTAATTCTCGAGGTGAATTTAAGTATTTTCACATCATCACTAATCAAGAAGAAACAGAAGTCATCCTCCGCTTTGTGATGAGATCACTTGAGGCGCGCGAGCGTATACAAAAAGCTGTGAATGATCTTCAGGCCCTTTTTCCTCAAATCGTTGTCGCAACAATTAATCTTCAACCCCAACATAAGGCCGTGCTTGAAGGTGAGAAGGAGATTTTTTTAACTGAGCGCAAGAGTATTTGTGAGAATTATAATGGAATGAACTTTCATATTGGACCTCGATCTTTTTTCCAGGTCACTCCTGAAATGGCCAATCCTCTTTATCTTACTGTTGAAAAGTTTATTAAAGAGAATAACATTAAATCATTTTTTGATCTTTATTGTGGGATTGGAGGATTTGCCTTACACGCTGCTCGTGCCGGTGCGATGGTGTTAGGAGGAGAGATAAATCCTGAAGCTATTTCCTATGCCCAATTAAATGCTCAAGAGCTAGGTTTAAAAGAGCAAGCTACATTTATGGTGATGGACGCTGATAAGAATATTGAAGAGAAGTCTTTTGAAGCTATTTTAGTAAATCCTCCTCGCAGGGGGCTCTCTGATTCGACAATTGCTTATATTTTAAAACAAAAACCTGAATTCTTTCTCTATTCAAGCTGTTCTCCTGAGAAGCAATTACAGGACTGGAAAAAAATGGAAGGTTATTATCAATTAGTCTCAAGAGAAGCCTATGATATGTTTCCCCATACCCATCATTATGAGTCTTTGTTAATTGCCAAAAGAATTGAGAAATAAAAAAACATAAGATGAGCCCCAAGAAAAGGGAGATTCAGACTTATAAACTAAGTTTCTAAAGAGCTTGTAATCCTTGTGAGTTTTGTAGACTTCAGTAACCAATCCATCACGCTGAACTATTTTTTGAATTAAATTTTTGATTCGGTTAGCTTCAGCTAAATCTCCCATTTTAAGAGCAACAATTCCTTGAAGACCTATCAACCAACTCCATGCTAATCGGTCGTGGTAATGTGAAAGACCCGCCATTTTGACATTGAGACTACGCCAGCTTCGAGGATAGTCGGGATAACTTGCCATACCTGGATATTGGTGAAAAAGGCTCCTTTTGAAAGCTTGATAGAACTCTTGTCTTTTGGCCGATGAATCCCAAAAGTCAATTTCATTTAGGGCCAGAGCATTTCCATCGAGAGAGATAACATTTATATTTTTATGTGTTTTATAGAGGCCTGAATCTTTGTCTTGAAACAGTGTTTGTAGTCGCTTTTTAAAAGCATAAATTTCGGAGGGATCCCTATGAATGAGATTAAGTTGAGTCGCTTTTTTGAGAACCCACCAATAGTGAAAATTCGTCAAAAAAGTTATACCAGTTCTTTTCACACTGTCTTGCCAATCACCAAAAGCTTCTTGAACAATAAAACCACTTTCAAATTTGTTATCATAAAAGGCCAAGAGTTCAGTAAAAATCTGTTCAAGTGAAAATGGAAAATCTTTATCATCAGTCTTTTCAATATAGAGGAGTAAACCTCTTAAGATGAGGATGTTGGAATCTATTGCTATGGTTTTGTGCTCACCTGTGTACTCAGCTTGAAATGGGGGCTCGAGCGGGGGAACTTTTCCCAGCCAGGGAAACATTCCTCTAAGAACTCTTCGTGCCGATGGAACATTATCAAGAAGGCGAGGAATTAAATTATCCGAAGGTCTTCGATTTTGAATAAAAGCGATGAGTTGATTTTTGACCACATCCTCACGTCCAAGATTGAGGAGACCTTCTATCGAATAACAGAAGTCTCGAACCCATAGACCTGAGAATTGATGGGCACCAGCTCTTAAGAAAGGCCCTTCAACAGTCTCGACAATATTTGAATTGAATGAGCGCTCAACTATGTCGATTTCTTGGCCCCAAGAAAGATTTAGAAATGGGATTAGGCTCAAAATGATAAAGAATAGCTTTTTCATTGCGAACTTTATGCCTGAGCTAGGCCCTATTGAGGAGCCCTTCGGTAAAAACTACACGTGCTAAGTATTTGGAAGTTTAAGAGTCATTCGAGAGTCTCCAGAACTGCGATCAACAATGAGTTGACCATGATGATCTTTGAGAATTTTATAAGAAATGGAAAGTCCAAGACCGGTACCTTTTCCAAATGGCTTGGTGGTGAAAAAAGGAAGAAAAATCTTTTTCTCAATTTCTTTTGGTATACCCAAACCACTATCAATAACAGAGATGTTATTCCAATTTTTCTCAGATTTAAGTTCGACTATAATAATTTTAGTATCACACTTTTCAAGAGCATCAATCGAGTTGTTTATCAAGTTTAAGAGAACTTGAAAAATTTGAACGCGCTTTGCTTTTATCTTCAAATCTTTCTGACCAATGATCTCAAATGATATCTCATTCATCTTAAGTTTTTCGCGGACCAGTTCATGAATCTCTTCAATAACAAGTGATACTTGAAAAATTTCGGGTTCATCTCTACTACCATCTCGCGAATAACCTCTCATCGTCGTGATGATTTTTGAAATTCTTAGCACTGTTTCATTGATTTTGTTTAAATGCTTTTCAGCTTTCTCTTTATCTAGAGTCTCGCGTTTGTATTCTTTTTGAAGAATTTGCACATTTCCCGCAATAACCTGAAGTGGATTATTGATTTCGTGGGCAATTCCCCCCGCGACTTCACCAAGTTCCGCTAATCGTGAATTATGAAACATGCTCTCTTGTTGTGACAATATTCGGTCATGCGCTTCTTGCAGTTCTCTTATTGATCTTTCTCGGTTTTTAAAAAATAATAGCAAAAGTACAAAACTAAAAAGAATGGCCGCTAATTGATTGATCATGAGGTTGTTCATGAAATCCTCTTCAAGCCAACCATCAGTAACTCTAAATCCACGAGAACGGAACATTGTATGCGAGTAGAGGATTACTCCTAAGTAGGAGAGAAGGATTAAGATAGAGTAGCGCAATTTTACAAAAATAAGACTAATGATGAGAGAAGGAATAAACCAGTAAAAAGAACCATGGAAAAAAGTATTTTGCAAAATACAAAAAGCGAGCATGCAAAAGAAAAGTGTATAACTAGATAGTATTCCTAAAAATGAAATAGGCACTTTAGAATAGCGTAATAACAAGAGGTTTATTATCGCCATACTGATCAGAGTGATAAAAATATAGACAAAACCTTCATGTTTTGTTGCTTGAGTTATAAGCAAAAAAATGACGAAGGGGAGACCGAAAAAAGAAAAGCTTCCGATAAGATCGGCATCGAATTGATCTTCACGATTCTTTTCTGTACGTAAAAGTTTTCTTAATAAATTCAAATAAAAATTTAAGTTGAAAAGTTTCATCACTTCTCGGTTAAAGTATAAGATCCATCCCAATCTGGTGGGGGAGGTAGCTCTTTATACTCTTCACATCTAGCTATATAAATCTCGGAAGGATTAGTCTTCTTGCCCTTGAGTTCTGGAAATCGTTGATATTCCAATTCTAATGTTTCTTTGAACAAAGAAATGGCCGCATCCCAGTTTTGAGCTTTATACAGAGCTACTGCTTGAGTAAATTTATCGCCCATCTCTTTGAGAAATTCGGGGCAACTTTCTTTAAAGGCCAATAGCTCAAAAGTTTGTACTGGAATCGATTTACCAACAACCCGAACAGTATCGAGTTCTCTCCATACAAATGTATCTCCTGCGAGGTCTTTTGTTGTCACTGATACTTGCGTGAAAATACCATATTGTTTAGCTGATGCTTCGAGACGTGCTGACAGATTTACGGCATCACCCATCATGGTGTAGTTCATGCGCGAACGAGAACCCATGTTACCTGTTACTATTTCTCCAGAATTGATACCAATTCTCATTCTCATATCGTGAACAAAGACGGGCCATTTATCGCCTTCCGCTGTCCACTTCTCTCTAAGTTCGAGTAGCTTTTCTTGCATTTTTTGTGCTGTCGTACAAGCTCTTGCGGCGTGATCCTCCATTGTCATGGGAGCTCCAAAGAAGGCAATAATCGCATCACCTTCGTACTTATCGAGTGTTCCACCTTCGGCCAATAAGATATCGGTCATGGCCGTTAAGTACTCGTTGAGAAGTTCTACCAGCTGAGTCGCAGTGAGCTTTTCAGAAAAAGTAGAAAAACCTTGGATATCAGTAAAAAAAGCAGTTCTAATTCCAGAGTCACCACCGAGTTTTGGTGATTCTCCCGCTGTATACATAATATCAATGAGCTCTGGTGAAATATATGTACCAAAAGCTTCTTTGAGAAATTTTTTGTCTTTGCCGGCCAAGTAAAAATGGAGAAAGGTGTTCCAAGAATAACAGGCGGTAACTGAGAAGAGGCACCAGAAAAGTTTAATCTCATAGCCGTTTGGAATGAGGTATTTAATATCAGCAAAATACATTCCGAGACAAAGCGCTGCCACTGCGAACAGATCGAGAATGGCATTTCCAAAAAATTGAATTCCCCACATGGCGAGAGTTCCGAAAATCAGCAACCACCATGAGTACTTGGTGGACAGAGAAGGAGGAACAAAACTGCGTCCTTCAATTAACATGTGGGCTGCATTGATGTGAAAATAAACTCCAGGCATCATGGGATCAACTGGAGTATGGCGAATATCGTGGGCTCCGAATGCAGTTGAACCAATAAAGGCCACGTGTCCATCAAAGATCGCTTTCATTTCGGGATCATCATCGGGGCGAGTAATCACATCGTACAATGAAACTTTAGGGAACCCCTCTTGTCCTGCCACCCATCTAATTTTAATTTCACCATTATAATTTACTGTGAATTTTCCCGTTTTTGTTTGAAGTTCGGCGTCACTCACTGATTGAACCAGGAGCTTGGATTTATCTCCTGTTAAGTTCTGATAAATACTTAAAGCAAATGAAGGAATATAAAGTCCTTCTGCTTGAGCAACTAGGGGATAGTGACGAAACACTCCATCAACATCATGTCGCGCTTCAATGTGGGCCACGCCCGGTTCAGCTTCAAGCAGGACATTGAGTGGAAAAACAGACCGGTCAACATAATTTTCTTTCAGCGATATGCCACCAGCTTCTTGCGTATCCATCATGAAATTATAAAGATAATCAGGAAGCGCTTCAAAGGTATTATCTTGTTCGTAAACCATTTGAAAGGGGAGAATCACTTTGTTTCCGGGAACGGATTGGAAATCTCTAATGGCCTCTCTCATATGAACTTCTGGAGGGACTTCATCACAAGAGTTACTCATGCTACTGAAAAACACGTCATACGCAATAATTTTAGTTCCATAAGCTTTAAGCTTATTCATCATTTTTACCCAAGTCATACGCGGCAGAGGCCATTGACCCAAGTTTTGAATTGAAATATCGTCGATCGCTACTAGGATCAGTCTTTCATCTTTGAAGTTGGGATTGAGCGTTTGTTTCATACGATAATCATAGAAACGATCTTCAAAAATGGAGCTGTAGGAAATGAGTTTGGAAAATCTCGGCATGTCTACATAATCGCGACCACTGATGGCGAAGAAAATACTCGAAGCTGAGAATAGGAAAATGATAAACAAGCCTGTGTATTTTATAATTTTAGCAAACATAGAGAAACGACCTATCGGTTAAAACGAAACTTTCAATTCAAAACTTACGACATTTTTTGTGTAAGCATAATTGTTGGTGTCGAGAGAATCATTCTTTGTGTACTCATAATTAAAAGATGTAGTGAGATTATCATTTATCTTCTTGGTCATCTTAATTCCTGGTGTATAGGTCTTTTCAGTACCTCTTGTCGCCTGTTGCTCCTTTGTGTCGAGCAAGGTTAGAGAAAATGAAAGGTTGAGCATCCAAGAAGGGTAGATTTCGGGGTAGATATAGTCGAATCTTAAGAGAGTGCTGTCTGTAGAGTCGCGAGTTGAATTATAGTTATCGATCATATCAAGAGATAAAAAGATAATGAGAAGTTTGCCTGATTTTAAAACTAACGATTGATCGGCTTGAAAAGTCATAGTTTTATTATTTAAAGTTTGATCGACAGCTTGATAGTCTTTGGTTTTGATTTTAATGCCTGTGTCCCCATTGGGGAAAAATCGAAAACGATAACCAAAGGTATGAGTAGAAGAGTAAGCATATTTTAAAATTTCTTTTCTAGAGTATTTATCGCGAGCGATATAGTTGTAGTCATAGACGTAAATCCAACTCGCACGTTGACCAAATGCTGTCGTTTCATAGGAGTTTCTTAAAGTTCCAGTAAAATTATGCGAGTCATTTTTGTAGACATCAGAATTAGTGCGATCTGTATAATGTGTTTTCTTTAATCTGATCTCGGGAGTCATGAGCAATCGACCGGCCCAATTCATTTTTGTATTGGCCGTTACTTGAGTCTCTGAGATGAAAGATTCTTTTTGAGTCGCCGCACTTGAAGGAACATCAGTTGCCAACGTGATATTACTATCATGGCGAAGTTCCTCAGAAAAACTGACGCTCCAACGCTTAACGGGGAGTGGACGACCATTTCTCATGATATTGGGATCGAGATTATATTGGCGCTCAAGCTCCTTAATTCGATCTTTAATATCTTTGGCCAAAGCTGATCTTGGAAGTTCTTCTAGGGCCTGTCTCATTTGTGGCAGAACAAACTTATCAACGATGCGTTCACGATCAACATCTTTTTCTTCCATTAAAGCAAGTAAAGTTTCTCCTAGTTGAAAGCGAGAGGCTTGAAGCATTGACTTGTCTTCAGTTTCATTTTTTAAAATCGTTTCGAAATACTTTTTAGCTTGTTTATGATCTTCTAAAAGCTGAGAAATATAGGCCATATAATAGAGCGATGAGTTGGCTTTAAAGTTTTGCTTGTACGAGTTGGCAAAGGCCGTGCCTGCTTTTCTGAGAGCATTATCTGCATAAAGGGCCTGTCCATATTCATAGTAGAGTTCGCCTGAGCCTGATTTAAATTTTAGAGATTGCGCAAAGTAATTACTGGCGAGATCAAACTCTTGGGTTCTGTTATAACATAGACCCAAAATCATTAAGCGCGTTCCTTCTCGCTCACCTGATAATTTTTGATTCTTAAGAAGTTCGATAGTGTTGACGTATTCACCAGAGGAAAATTTTTGGAGGGCGATTTCTAAAACATCTGAAGCGTAAACAGAGTTTAATGAGATCATTAAGCAGATTATAATTTTTTTTAATAAGGGCATCTCTCATCCATAATAAATGACTAAAAGTATCCCCCATTTTCTACATGGGGGATAAAAAGTATCTTTAATCAATATTATAAGAGTTTCGAGAACTTGTGACTACTGGGCATTAAAGTTAAATTGCACCCTCGAAGAATTTGTTTGAATCGGATTGTTGAGACTATCGTTCAAGCTTTGTTGGTTATCCAACAAAACCCCGTCAGTTAAAGTATCGGCCAAAGCTGGATCTATTGGAGGAGGAGGTAGTAAACCACTGCTTGTTTGGACAAAGACGCCGGTATTGGGATCAATGTATCCACTCGCCATTCCATCAGTAGAAATTGTGGGGGCTAAGCCAGCTACTGGAGGAGGTGGTGGTGGAAGAAGAGCATCTGTTGTACCAGGAACGCCTGGAGCCGTAGATGCTGGAGCTCTTCCGTCTGTGATATTTTCAACAGGAACAAACGTTCCGTTACTGGCCAATTTAAAATTGGGGTTAAAAAAGTCACCAGTTGTCGGGTCCACGCTACCAACTGAAGTTGGAGGAATATATGTCTGAGTGTTTGCATCAAATGCTGAACCTGGTGGAGGTGGAATGTATTGGGCCGTTCCCACGTCGATAAAACCACCTGCTGTTGGAGCAATCTTTCCTGTCGCCAAGTTGATTGAACCTTCTGGTGGAGGAGTATTACTTAGCTGTGCTTTACCATTTTGTAGTGGCGCTAGATTTTTCTGAGAAAGTCCTGCTCCTGTCGCTACCTTGCTAGCGACATCTTTCGAGTCAGTTGAAACTGCTTTACCAGTGAGTCCAGGTGGAACCACATTTCTAAATGTTTTATTAGAAGCTTGATCCTTTGAAAGTCCCATTTCTTTAGCATCTTCTTTTGTCATTGGGACTTCTTGCTTTTGCATGGTCTCTAATTGAACTGGATTGATTTTAACTGGAACTGTTGCTTGTGATGTCGCACCACTGACTCCAGAGAACTGGCCTTTAGTGACCATCACCGCTTCAGGAGAAGAGACGAGGCGTTCAAGTGAGTTTTGAGAAACACTTTTTCTAATATCATCCATACGATCGAGTTGCGCCATGGCCACTCGGCCCTCAAATGTTACAAGCGCTGTTGCATTGTTTTCGGGGTTATAGTTAACCTGAAAGTCCGTACCACGAACACCCATGGCCGCTGATTTTGTTTTGATGAAGAGTTTTGACTTGTCCTTGCTATCCATATCCATATAGTTCTTTGTTACTTTTGAACGAAGCTGACCTTTTATGAGTGTCACGATACCAGCATCATTTTTTGGAAAGGTATCAATTTTCATTTCAGAGTTCGGCCCTAAATTCATTGAGGACTTATCAACAAAGAGAAATTTTGCAAAACTTTTTGGTTGAGTCTTAACTTGAGCGCCTTCTTTGAGCCAATCTCCTTGCTTCACTTGAAATGTCTTACCCTGAAAGACCGCGGACACATCGCCTTTAAGCAAAATGGCCTTGGCAACTCCGTCCTCTGCGAAGGCAAAAGTGGAATGGGTCGTTAGCAACAAAAATAAGAATAAAGGCTTCATAAGGCGATCTCCTCGATCTACTCTTTTCGACCATTATAGGCCCAAGCTTAAGTCTGAAATGCTTTGAGTTCTAAGCACTTGAAAGTGCTAAATGTCACAATTAGCCTACAAAAAATGTGGCATAAATTGGTGCTATTGATGTTCTAAGTGCTTGAAATTCAAACAAAGAATCGTTTTCAATTCTCATTCTCTATGTTACCTGAATGACTTAGAAATATAGATCAACCATTGGAATCGCCATGACTGAGACTTTAAAGCAAAAATTTATTCAACATGTTTTGCAGCTTCAAGACGAAATTACTCAGAAAATGCAGCAACTCGAGCCGACTGTTGAGCTCATTGAAGATCCTTGGCAGAGGGTTGATCACGCTGGCCAAGCTGGTGGCGGAGGACGAACGCGAGCTTTTCGTGGAAAGCTTTTTGAAAATGCAGGTGTCAATACTTCAAATGTCTTTGGAGCAATCTCTCCTGAATTTGCCCAAAAAATGGGAAGCACTAGTGACCAAATGTGGGCGACAGGTATCTCGCTTATTATTCACCCTACTAATCCCAAAGTTCCGACCGTCCATGCCAATTTTAGAATGATTGAAATGGGTGACAAGATTTGGTTTGGTGGGGGAGCAGATCTTACGCCTTATTATCCTATCGAAGAAGATTTTCATTACTTTCACCAAGTATGGAAAGAGGCTTGTGCTCCCTATGGGGTTTATCCTCAAATGAAAAAAACATGTGATGAGTATTTTGTGAATCATCATCGCAATGGAGAAATGAGAGGAATAGGAGGTCTCTTTTTTGATCATTGGAACAGTGGCGACTTGAATGCCGATTTTGAAATGGTGATAAATTTATCCAATCAATTTATTAAAAGTTATTTTCCTATCGTTGAGAAAAGACAACACGAAAATTACACCGAACGAGATGAGGAATTTCAACTCCATCGTCGGGGACGTTATGTTGAATTTAATTTATTGCATGATCGTGGAACATTATTCGGTTTGAAAACGAATGGCAGAATTGAATCCATTCTTATCTCGCTTCCTGCGCGATGTCGCTTTACTTACAACTATCAACCTCCCGTAGGTAGCCCTCAAGAAAAAATGATGAGCTATTATCGTCCACAAAACTGGTAATTAACCTACTTAAAAAAAAGTTTGATAATTCAAACCCTAGATTTTAATTTGAAACCTGATGTGCATCAAGGAAACGAGTGATATCATCCTTTAAAGTCGAATTAATAATGAACCTCATACAAAGGAAATCTTATGAGTACTAAAACACGTCGTGATTTTTTCAAATCACTCGCATTGGGAGCAATCGCTATTCCTTTCGTCCGCTCAACTTCAGTTCTCGCAGCTGGTGCTTGTCCAGCAAAAGAGCCGGCCAAAGCTGGTTTGAAACTTGTTAAGGAAGGCGACAAGCAAATCAAAACTTTAGATTTTGTGTTCAATGCTCCAGATTCTAAAAATGCAAAACACAAGGCAGGTAATAACTGTGCTAACTGTAAGTTCTACAACAACAAGAAATTGGAAAGTGATTGGGCTCCATGTTCAATGTTTGCCAATAAATATGTACCAGGTTGTGGCTGGTGTAAGTCTTATTTAAATGATCCAAAGAAAGCTTAATAAAAAAAGCCCTCGAAAGAGGGCTTTTTCATACTAAGACAAAACTATTTTTAAAATTATAATTCTATGATGAGACGGTTAATCAAATTAATCTCTTTTAAAATTTGATCTACGAGGGCCCTATCTGATGTCATTCCAAAGTCATTGATCATTCCATCAACTTGACCTAATTTGGCTTCAATCATGTTCATCATTGCCGCACGAATTTTACCCTCTGTAATATCTTGAGTGTCGTCCATTTTTGCCAGTTTTTGATTAAGGTTATCTCTTGATTCTTGGGCCAAAATATCGAGCTGAGCAACACTTGCTGAGCAAGCAATACAATCATTTCCTTCATAGTCTTGGGCATTGGCCGAAACTGAAGCAAGCGCTAATAATCCAATAAAAAGTGAAGCGAGGACGGCTTTCATAATGTTCCTTTATTTCAGGTGTTTATGGCACATCTTGACCTGATATCAGGTTTTGCGACAGCTCTTGAGTAAATTTGATAGGGGGTGTTTGAGAAATAGACACTGTAAAAAGCTCAATGAGCTTGAGAATTTTCCCATTTTTGCTATGTTACGGCCAATTTGTCGGGGGACTGTTATGAAACGAATAATCTTTGCCATTTCACTATTGAGCGCAACTTCACTTTTTGCCCAAGATTTTTGGGAGAAGTATAACCGCGATTTTAGTATCAACCCTAAAGATCACGCTCTTTGCTACCAAGTTGGGGATGGCCCTATTCAAGGCTCGAATGTCGATCGCAAAGTGACTTTGGCCTCAGTTTCAAAGATGGTCACAACTTACTGGGCACTTAATCAAAAGGGATATGATTATCAATATGAGACGAAGTTTTTAGTTAAAGGTAAAAAGCTCCATATCACGGGCTCACTTGATCCTGTTTTCTCTTCAAGAAAGTTGTTCTATCTCGTTTCTCAATTTAATAAATTAGGAATTCATGAACTCGAAGAAATTACTTTTGATGAAAATTTGCGAGTCTTCACAAAAGCAGAGCAGTATGCCGGTACCACTATCAATGTAACTCCAGCACGTACGGCAGCTAATCTAAAAGATTTCCTTCATACTCCTGATTGGAATTTGCTAAAGGCTGCCTATAAAGACTTTATTGCGACAACTCCAAATTCTGTCATTGAAACATTGGGACTCGTTCGCGATCTGAAAGATCTTGATCTTAAAGTTGGAAAAGTATCATTCGTTGAGACAGCGCCATTTTCAGAATCAGATTCAGAGGTGCAGACATATACTCATCGTTCTCCAGAAATTGAAAAATACTTGAAGTATCAAAATATTGTTTCTAACAATTATTTTGCTGATCAAATTTTCAACAAACTTGGAGGCGAAGTCGCTTTTGATCAATTCTTTGATCAATGGATGAAAGATAATCTCCCTGATTATAAGGAACAAAGAGTTGGGTTTAGCGATAGCGATCCTTCTCTCAAGATGTATACCGGGTCAGGGTTGGATAGTGTTCGCGATGGAAAAAGAGTCGATAATTATTCTTCATGCTCAGTGATAATGACCATAATGAAGAAAATGGATCAACAATTGATTGAACTAGAGCGCGAAATTCAAAAAAGTGTAGCAGTTCCAGGTGTTGACCAAGGAACATTTAGAGCACGTCTGAATTCTCCTCGTATTGCTCGAACTATGATCGCAAAGACTGGAACGCTTATGCATACATCTTCGTTGACAGGTATCCTCTCAACTGTGAAGGGCAAAGTTGCTTTCGGCATTTTTCACCAAATGACAGGAGCGAAAGGCAATGCTAAGATCGTTCAAGACAAAGTCGTCGACAAACTCTTTGAACTTAATGATGGATCAGTAAAGTTCGATTACAAACCAGAGTTTTTCTTTCCAGCTTATGAGGAGCTTAGATGATCAAGAGAGTAGCGATCGTATTTTTTTCAGTTGGTATTTTAGTGGCCTATTTTATGAATGCTCATAAAGGCTCAAAAAAAGATATTCAAAATATGAGCTCTAAGACTGAAGATGCCCTTCAAAAGATTGAAGAACCATCAAATGGACCAGAGAGTGAAGAGAGTGTTGAAGATGATGGGGCTGCTGCAATCGAAGAAGGTAATGAGCAATCATTAAATCAATGGATTCAAAGAGGAGGAGACTTCAATGCTTTGACAGCTGACGGATCTTCACTTCTCATGCTTGCAATAGATCAAGATTGCGAAGCTTGCGTACAAACTCTTTTAAAAAGTGGCATTAATATTCATGTGGTCAATCAAAATGGTCAAAGCGCTTTAAGTTCTGCAATTATTTCTGGAGACACAGAATTGGCAATCGAGCTTTTAAACCGTGGAGCAAGTCTCGAGTCTTATACAAACCCCGCTCGATATACATTACTGATGCAAGCAGCATCAACAGGTCAAGATAAATTAGTTAAGGTCATCAGTGAAAAACATCCTGAAATGGTTAATGCTCAAGATAACGAAGGCATGACGGCCTTGATGTATTCTGCCAAAGAAGGTTTTCTTTCAACCGCTGAAATACTCCTTGAAAAGGGAGGTCGCAAAGACCTTGCTAATAAGAAGGGCGAGACGGCCTCTATTATTGCCAAGAAATTTGGCTTTTCTCTCTGAAAAATCTAAATGAATTTTAGATAATCACACAGGTTTACAATTACTTATTCAGCTCATCTCATATCAAAAAAGTCCGATAAGTAGATGCTTGAAATTACTAGTCCTTTTTCTATTGAGTAGCTTTTATTTTGTTGCAGATGCAAAGGGCATCAGTGAGTGGTTGCTTTTAGAGAATAAGAATTCATCTTCGGTCTATTCACTTGATAAAAAGAGCGAAACACTTTTGGTGCTACAGAAATCACAAGACAAAAAAATTGAAGAATTGAATACCAAAATAGCTAGCGAGTATGAAGAATCAAAGCGTCAGGTTTTAAAGTTGGCGGGAATTGTCGACTGGAAAATTAATCATCGTCAATTAACCACCACCCGAATGGAATGGACCGGGTCCTATACAAATGGTCGAAAAGAACTTATTTATTTTTTCGAAGTCCATATGATCACAACTCTAAAAAATGAAGTTCATTACTTATTAACAAGCCGTTCACCAATTACAGATAAAATGCTGACTGAAGTGAAAGGACAGGAAGGTGAGTTTATCAAATGAAAAAACTCATTTCTCTTTTAATATTTAACCTCATCTTTATCCAAAATTTGAATGCAAGTTCATATTGCTCAACTCAACAAACTAATATTGATACACAGAATATTCATCATCTATGCCAAGGGATTTTAGAAAACACTATTTGCAAAGAAGTACCAAAAAATAAAATGAAGAAATGTGATGAGCTCAATCAATCATTAGATAGCTCTTGGGATTATATTCAAGGGTGCGCAAAAGGAGCGCTTGAGTCGGTGGAAGACATATTAGATTTCATTGCCGAAGTGATGAAGTGGTCTTGGCAAGCCATAACTGGGCAAAAAGACTGGGGAGCAATGTCAGACAAAGGGATGGCCTTTGGAGAGTCTTCTTTGATGTATCTCAAAACGGAATACTATCGAAGTTATGAGAGAGAAAGTGAGCCTTTTAGAGAAACAAAAGCGGTTGTTTCAATGGGTGAAAAGATTTCTCAGCTTATACTGACGAAAATAAACGATTACTTAGAAAAAGAATATGAAGTCTTTGATCAATGCTTAAATAAAGAGGCCCGAGCTCAGTTGACTTGTAAATTTTTAGGGACTTTCTTTTTGCCGCCAGCTGCGGCCCTTGCGTTCTTAAAATATGGAAAAAGAGCATTTGCAGAGTATCGAGGACTTGAAAAAGGTGCCGAAGATATTAAGAATTTAATTCCTAATAAGGAATTAGAACTCAAAGGCAATCATCGCAATCTTGTCGATAGAGAATCATTAGATAAAAACTATATCCATTTTCAAGCAACAACAACAGCAGAGAATACTGCTTGGATTGAAAGAGCGAGGAAAAGCCATCCCGGTTCATTTATAGAAGTGGAGAATGGTGCTTTAAAAAGATTGAATGATCAACTCGGTGATAAGAATCTTGTCACTGGATTGACCAATCTGCATAAAGAATTTTTATTCGAAAAAATTGGGCTCTTTATAAAAAAATATCCAGACCTAAAAATTTCGAAGTACTCTGATTTTAAGTCATCGAGATTCTCCTTTGAACCAAAGCTTAACGCTTCCCAATGGGATGAGTTAAAAAAACTTATCAACGAATCCAATTTGGAATTTGGTAAAAAAGTAAAAGATCTCAATCTTCATCCCAAACTTAAAAATGAAAAAAGCGAAACATGGTTTTCATCGGGCTTTGGAGAAACGGCCGATCAGGCAGGAGTGGCTGCACGAGAGTCTCGAAATGTTGCGCGGTTGAACAATGATCACCCCATTCCCACAATTGATTTTAAGCTGATTAAGGCCAAAGTTGCTGACCACGTTGCCAGTGTCGAAGACAAACGATTTCTTTTGGTTACTGAATTTAACAAAAGTGAGGCCGGCCGAAAGCTTCTCGAAACAATTCCAGGCACAGATCAAAAAGTTTTTTCTAGAGAAGTATTTGAAGCTTTAAGAAAAGGGGATCAGCAGGCCATTTCGATCTTAGATAAAAAATATGGAATCACGTTAGATCAAAGACAACAAGAAACACTGCTCAGTTATTATCATGGGGTGGATAAATTGGCCCCGGGGATTTGGATTCCGGAGCGAGTTGTTGCTAATCTGGATGATGCAGTGGCTGGTGGATTTAGTGCCGATTTTGCGGGAATGGGGGCGGCCAATATTGAGCAAGTCGCAAAAGATCTCGCTACTCATAAAGGTAGTGTTGATGAGCTTATTGCGAGCATTAGAAAAGGCGAAGAGCAAGTTACGGGTGAATTTGAATCCAAAAAATCTCTTTTTAATAATCAAGTTCAAGCGACAATGGAAAAACTCGGTGAGAAATCGATTGTTAAATGCTCAGGTGACGATTGTGTCTCTTTGGTGAGAACATCACTTAATATCAAGAAGAAAAAGGAAATCATCGGCGATCTTATGATGAAGACGAGTCCTTCGAGTATGCGACTCAGTTTTATTCCGCCAGGTATTCCAAAAGCTTTAAGAAGTAAAATTGCTGTCGCAGGCGAAATGATCGAGAAAGAATTAAGAAAAGCGGTGACCAATTTGTCACCCAAAGGAATTGCTCCTGAAAAAATGAAAAATGTAATGCTGGCCCTTGATATGCCGAAAGGAGTGAAAGGCGATCAAGTGAATTTGGTCATTGGCATCAAGGGCAAAGCGACTCTTACTTCTCAAGAAATTGAAATCCTAAAACAAAATTTTGCTGAATCAGTTAGAAAACTTAAAGGCGAGATCGACTACGGTGATGGAGTCGTTCCCAATTACCAACCTGGTCAATTGATTATCGTGCGCAAGTAAGGAAGAGAGGAGGAAATACCTCCTCTCTGAGAGTTCACTATTTATTGTATCTCAAACTAAAGAATCGAAAAGCTCCAAATTGTAAAAGTAAAAACAAACTGAGCATTCCTGTCGTGGAGAGAGGAAAGTCATAGAGCTTGTAGGAGTAAGCTTCATTGTTTTCCTGTGAGATACCTTCGACCGTTTTAACAGAATGAGGTCTCATATCAAAATGCCCGACGGTGAATTGGCCATGATACTTATCGGCTTGGGCACTTGGGGTGTAGCCAAAACGAGTGGTTGAAACAAAGAATGAAACGAAAATAATTCCGGCCATCAAAAGAAAAGAGCTTTTGGCAGCATGAGCGGTGATTGCTTCTTCACGCTCATCTCGCTCTTTAAAACGCATAAACCATGAAAAAATATTTTCACGTTGGTGCTTCGAAACAATAATAGTGATAAAAAAATAGACTCCCGCAAAAAGCCACCAAAAGAGACAGAACCCCAAGAAAGAGTTGACTGCACTAGCTCCTGAATAGTTTTTGGAGAATATAAAATCTCCTAAAAAAGACAGTAGAAAATAAAGAGGTATACCATTGATAAATGATTTCATAATGAAAGTATGGATCCATTTTAATTTGTTATTCATGACGTTCTCCTTCGACTTTAAAAATGTCGTTTAAGTTCAATTCAAAAAAGCGAGCAAGACGAAAGGCAAGTTCAAGTGAAGGATTATAATTTCCTCCCTCTAGCGCGTTGACCGTGGCGCGAGTGACACCAATGGCCTCGGCCAGTTGCTGCTGTGACAGCCTTTTTTCAGCTCGCAACACGTGGATGCTGTTACTAATGATCAATTTAGATTTAATATTTCCCACTCTGACTCCCGTTAGTTTAGTTGTCATTATGTAAAGTAAACTATACCAATTTTGGAGTAGTGTCAAGTAAACTGTACATTCGAAATTCTTTGAGTAACTATCTGAAAATATTGAATTTTCTTAGGTTGTTTCCTCATTTCTAGTCGCTGATTGGACATGTCCGACATATGAAAGCGCTTTTCTAGAATCTCATTGCCATCAATTCATGATCTCTCTATTGATAATTGAAAACTTTAGCAGGAGACGTTCTTATGAAATTTGTATGGTTGGGCCTATTTCTCATATTCTCCAAAGCTGCTTTTGCAGAAATCAAAATTTGGAATTCAGAAACTCCCTATGTCTTATTGATTTCTCAAATTCAAATTGAAAAGGATCACATCTTAGTGTTCGAGAAAAGTCCGCTTCGCAGGCAGTATAAATTTATGCTCAAACCTATTAATGAAAGGTTTAATTTATCTGCAAAAGATTTTGTAGACCTTTTGATAAATCATAATGGACATTCTTATAATACATTAATTATGAGCTTTAACTTTGAATACGATGATTCCTTCGGTGAGAGTATAACCGTGACTCATCTAACGATTGATTTCTAAGGCGACATTAAAAGCCGTTGAGACGTTCCACTTCATGATTGAGCTTATAAAGTTCATTGCTCATTTTGAAATTGAGCTCTTTGAACTGGCGAGTAACAGCTTGGCTTTCTTTGTATTGAGATTTGAGCTCTGAAAGTTCACTTTCAAGACGCGATACTTGAGAAGCGAGAGCTTCTCTTTGATTGTTTAATTCAATCAGTGTCTCATGAGAGATCGTCAGATTTTCTTCAAGCGCATATTGATCAGAATGTTGTTTTTGATCTTCAGCATCTTTCATTGCTAATGTCTTTTCCATGACTGAAGCATAGGACTTCATTTTCTCTAATTCACTTTCTAAAAGAGAAATTTTGAGATCGCGAGCTTCGATTTCTTTTTCATCATAAGAGAGTTGATAAAGTAGTGATTCGCGGCGAACATTTAAAGCATTCACCTCAGCCTTGTGAGATTCAAGAGCAGCTTCAAAATTAGCTTTTTCAGATTCAATTTTTTTACTCATCAAATTCATCATGGTGTTTTTTTCACCAATCTCGGCTTCTTGAAGTGAGCCTTTATCTTTTAAGAATTTGATTTGGTCTTTAAGGATGTCAATCTCACCTTGGCGAGCTTCCCATATAGCTTTGAGCAATCCATTATTTTGAGATTTCCAAAAGAGCTTAAATAGTCCCTTGTTATTTTTTAATAGATCATCAAACGTCTTGTAATAGGCCATGTCCCATCCTTTGAGCATGTGTTTCTATTAAAAGGATACATCGCATACCCTTCATGTGCCAACTATTGATAAGTACGCCTTGCGTTATCTAGAATTCTGGAGCAATAAAGACGTCGATTTCTGGATCAAACTCGTCTCTCAAAATGGCCTTAATCGCTTCCAGTGTACCTGTTGCAGAACTAGGACAGGTTCCACAGGCACCTTGATATTTTACGATCAGTATATGGTCCTCATAAGAGAGGGCCATGATGTCGCCCCCATCTCCTTGCAGGCCAGGGCGAATAGTGCGATCAAGAATCTCTTCGATCTTGAGCAACTCTGGTGAGAGTTTTTTACGGCGATCAGCTTCTGGATCGGGGTCGTGGTAATTGGCATCGTGGGCTTCGATATTTTCTTCTAAGCACTGCTTAATCTTATCTTCAATTTCTTCCCACTCTTCGTAATTGAATTTGGTTACAGTGATCATATTGTCGAAAAAATGCAGTTGATCAACACCGCGTATAGAGAATAGGTGAAGCGCTAATTTATTATCTCCACACTGGCTTGGTGTCGTATAAGTTGAATTACCATCCTTTTTCACGGGACGATCAAGCACGAATTTTAGTGCGTTGGGGTTGGGAGTAGGTTGAATAAAAACTTCAATCGCACTCATGACAAAAGCTCCTTGGCCTTATTGATGCCGTTAACGAGAGAATCAATATCTGATTCATTATTGTAAATGGTGAATGAGGCACGGGCCGTAGCTGTCACTCCAAAACGCTTCATGAGCGGCTGAGTACAGTGATGACCAGTTCGAATTGCAATGCCTTGCTGATCAAGCAGCATTCCTAAATCGTGAGGATGGACATCTTTGAGCTCAAAAGAAATAACGGAACATTTTTTCTTTGCTGTTCCAATAATTCTGAGACCTTCAATCTGGGAGAATTTTTCAGTCGCAAGATTGAGGAGATTCTCTTCATAATCATGAATGGCTTGAAAATTGAGAGATCCCATAAAGTCAAAAGCAGCTTTGCTGGCAATGACTCCTGCAATGTTTGGAGTTCCAGCTTCAAACTTCTCAGGCAATTCATTATAGGTTGTTTTCTCTATGGTCACTTCCTTAATCATTGCCCCTCCCCCCTGATAGGGAGGCATTTTTTCTAACAGCTCTTGCTTTCCGAACATGATTCCAACACCGGTTGGACCAAAGAGTTTATGCAAAGAGAAGCACAAAAAGTCGCAATCGAGTTTTTGTACATCAACTTTGGCGTGCGCCACAGATTGGGCTGCATCAATACAAACCACAGCCCCCTTTTGGTGACCGAGTTTAATAATCTCTTCAATTGGGTTAATTGTTCCTAATGTATTTGAAACATGGACGATTGAAATCATCTTCACATTTTCAGAGTCTAATAATTTTTTAAAAGTATTCATGTCTAACGATCCATCGTCGAGCACAGGAATTTCTTTTATGGTAAAGCCAGCTTTTTGAGCGGCCAACTGCCAAGGGACAATATTTGAATGGTGTTCCATGGTTGAAATCAAAAGCACATCACCCTGCTTTAAAAATTCAGCGGCGTAGCTATTGGCGATGAGGTTCAGGCCATCGGTCGTGCCTTTAGTAAATATGACTTCTTTGTGAGTTTTGGCGTTGATAAATGATCGAGCGCTTTCACGAGTTTCTTCAAACTGTCGAGTAGCATCACTTGATAAAAAGTGGATCCCGCGATGAACATTAGCTGTTCCAAAAGTATAATGTTTTGTGACTGCATCGATGACTGATTGAGGCTTCAACGTTGTTGCGGCAGAGTCCAGATAAACCAAATCACGGTCGTGAACTTTTTGCTTTAAACAAGGGAAAAGTGTTCGCCAATTATTCATTCGCTACTCCAGTTGTTGTAATTTCATAACGACTAGAGAGCCAATCACTTAAAAGAGGAACGAGAGTGGAATGCCCTACCTTATCTATCGCTTCTTGAACAAAGGCATGAGCGAGAATGCGAGCCGCTTCGCTCCTCTCAATTCCGCGAGATTCAAGATAAAAAAGCTCATCAACTGAAAGCTGGCCAATGGTCGCTCCATGTGAGCATTTGACGTCATCAGCATATACTTCCAATTGAGGACGGGCATCAATATGTGCTGATTTCGTCAATATGAGATTGCGAGAGAGCTGTTGAGAATCGACTTTTTGAGCGTCTCTGTGAACAACAATTTTACCGGTAAATATTCCATGAGAATGATCAGCAACCACTCCTTTGTAGAGCTGTTCTGAAAAAGTATGGGCTGCATTGTGATTAATAATTGAATCCGTATCACAGTGCTCATGATCTTTAAGCGTGAAGAGTCCGTTTACATGGGCCGTTGCATTTTCATCATTGAGGTTAACTTTGATATCGCGACGATGAAGCTTGGCGTGTGCAGTTAAGGCAAATGAGTTGAGATAGCTATCGCGAGCAAGTTCCGCCTTAAGTGCAGAATAATGAACTCCCTCTTTTAATTCACTCGTGAGCTGAATATGACGGATGCGTGCACCTGTTGAGAGATGAAGTTCGGTTGCGTTAAAAGTTGAGAGCTCATGAGCATCTAGCCCCGTTGTTACCTCGAGAATGGAGAGATCGCAAAGATCGGCTGCATGAATAACCACTCGATGACTAGATAGGCACTTGGAAGCTTTTTTAGTAAAGAGGTGATGAATGACAATCGGATTTTCGAGCATAACATTTTTTTCAATTTGAATGGCAAGGACTTCTTGGAGGGTTGACCAATGCAACCATCCTGCACCATCGCGCTCTTCTTGGATCATTGGAATTGAGTCATGTGACTCATGAGGGTTCATCTTTCTTATATGAACACCGGGTATCTCTGGCATAGTAGTGAGAAAGCCATTAACAATTAAAATCTGATGAGCATCTTTTATTTCAAAGGTCGGTGAAGCTTGGTCTGCCTGGGGAGCTGCTAATTGCTCTGGCATTTCAGAGTTAATTGAAGTGTATTTCCAATGCTCCAACTTTTTACCTGGTAATCCATGGCTTTTTAATTGAGTGAGTGAGTCTCTCATCATTTGAGACAAATGATTTTGACCTAAGTTTGCTTGGCGTGCTTCGAGATCGGCTGAATATTGTTGAGCTAAAACTTCATTCATGGATGAAGCTCCATTCCTGATTCTTTTATGACCCAGTCATAACCTTTTTCCTCAAGAGTGAGCGCAAGTTCCTTGCCACCTGTCTTAATGATACGTCCTTGATAAAGTACGTGAATAAAGTCAGGCACGATATAATTGAGTAAGCGTTGGTAATGAGTCACTAAGACCACAGCATTATACTTACTCTTAAAACTATTGACGCCCTTTGAAACGATTTTTAGTGCATCAATATCTAGTCCCGAGTCCGTTTCGTCCAGCAGGGCAAGGCGAGGATTTAAAGTTAAGAGTTGAAGGATTTCGTTCTTCTTCTTTTCTCCTCCCGAGAACCCCGTATTGACTGAGCGGTCGAGAAAAGAATCATTCATCTCGAGAAGCTCTAATTTCTTTTTTAAGAAAATTCTAAACTCTTCTTCTTCCATTATGGGCGCACCTTGGGCCTTACAAGCAGCATTGTAAGTTTCAAGCAGAAAATTTAGGTTTGAAACCCCCGGGATTTCTACGGGATATTGAAAGCCCAAAAAAATTCCCTGGCGCGAACGTTCATAAGGTTCAAGTTCTGAAAGGTCTTTGAGCTTACCGTTGATATTGTATTGAATCTCTCCTTCCGTGAGCTGGAACGAGGGATGGCCAGCAATGACTTTTGATAGAGTTGATTTACCCGAACCATTAGGTCCCATGATGGCATGAACTTCACCAGTATTAATGGTGATATTGAGTCCTTTCAAAATTTCTTTTTCTTCGACTCGGGCATGGACATTCTTAACTTCTAATAATTTCATTTTACAATTTTCCTTTTTATCCAATCGAATTTTCTAATTTCATTTCAATCAATTTAACCGCTTCCACTGCAAACTCGAGGGGCAGCGTTTTGAAAACATCTGCGCAAAATCCGTTGACGATCAAAGACACAGACTTTTCCATGTCGAGTCCGCGAGATTGGAGATAGAACATTTGGTCTTCACTGATCTTAGTGGTTGAAGCTTCATGTTCAACCGTTGCCGTTGGGTTTTTCACATCAATATAGGGAAATGTATTGGCCGAACAAGATGAACCAACCAACATTGAATCACATTGGGAGTAGTTGCGAGCATTATGCGCACTTGGCATAATTTTAACCAGACCACGATAATTGTTTTCAGATTTATCTGCGCTAATTCCCTTGGAGATAATAGTTGATTTGGTATTCTTACCAATGTGAACCATCTTCGTTCCTGTATCAGCTTGCATAAGATTATTGGTTAAGGCGACTGAGTAAAAAGCCCCTTGAGAATTATCACCAATGAGATTGCAGCTTGGGTACTTCCAAGTAATAGCAGAACCGGCCTCTACTTGAGTCCATGAAATATATGAATTTCGGCCAAGGCAATTTCCTCTTTTAGTCACGAAATTATAGATTCCACCTTTGCCATTCTTGTCACCTGCGTACCAGTTTTGAACGGTGGAGTATTTAATTGTGGCATCATCATGAGCGACTAATTCTACAATCGCAGCATGCAATTGGTTTTCGTCTCTTTGAGGAGCGGTACACCCTTCGAGGTAATTAACATACGAGCCTTCGTCAGCAATAACTAACGTTCGCTCAAATTGACCTGTCTCTTTGGCGTTAATTCTAAAATAGGTTGATAGATCAAGCGGACACTTGACTCCCTTGGGAATATAGACAAAGGAACCATCAGAAAAGACCGCGCAGTTTAAGGCTGCATAATAATTATCAGAGTAGGGGACAACGGTTCCCAAATACTTCTTTACGAGCTCTGGATGATTTTTCACAGCTTCAGAGATTGAACAAAATATAACACCCACTTTTTCCAGTTCGTCTTTGTAAGTCGTACCGACCGAAACTGAATCAAAAACTGCATCAACGGCCACTCCCGAAATTCGTTTTTGTTCAGAGAGAGGGATGCCTAACTTTTCAAAAGTTGCGATAAGTTCTGGGTCTATTTCATCTAAACTTTCGAGCTTAGCGCTCTTTTTAGGTGCTGAATAATAATACAAGTCTTCAAAATCAATTTTAGGTAAATTAAGTTTCGCCCAGCTAGGGTGCTCAAGGGTTTTCCAATGGCGATAGGCCTTGAGACGATAATCGAGAAGCCATTGTGGCTCATCTTTCTTTCTTGAAATCATTGCGACAATTTCTTCGTTTAATCCCTTTGGAAAGTCTTCAGTTTCAATATCTGTATAAAAACCATACTTATACTCAGTTTTGAGGAGATCTTCAGTACTCATTTATGCACCTCCATGACTTCTGGAGCGGAATCGTTCATTAACAGTTCTCCTAAATTGAGTTGGCTTAAATAATCCTGAACTTTGCGATTGAGGTTATCGATAGGAGAGACAATATTGCAGCTCTTATAGAGATCACAAATGCCTTTATGATTTTGGCAAAAGGAATCGGCTTCTACACCTTCCACTATTTTCACCACGTCCATATATGAAATTTCTTCTAATTTTTTCTCAAGGACATAACCACCTTTGAGACCTTTAACGGAAGTGAGCAGGCCTTGATTGTTCATGGTTTGTAAAACCTTGGCAGTTGTATCAAAAGGAATATGAAATTCTTCGCAAATTTCGCGCGCTGATGTCAGGGCCCCGTCGCTTTTCTTGGCCATAAATTTAAGCGCCATTAAAGCATATTCAACTTTTTTGGTAATCCTAAGCATAAGAATGTCCTTTTAAAGCGCCAACTTAGCGTAAATTAGGTCAAAAAGAAACCTATTTAAAGCAAAGTCTAGCATGAAATAGGTCTTTTTTTACCTTATTTATGATTTGTCTCACTTTTAGGCACTTAGACATCTGGTCCAAGCCCCTTTAAAATGAGCAATGCATTTATTCGGCGAGCTAAGAGATTTTTCCTTGGCACAAAAAATTCAGATGGAACTGCAGCAGAAAGGCATGCAAGTAGAGCTCGTTCGCGATGATGTCCATGGTGTTGCTCGGCTTTTTGTTCGCGATCAAAAGGATCAAGAGGCAGCTTTTCATTATTATCGAGTGAAATTAGGTTTGCCCGCACCACCTCCTAAGGTTGATGAAGACTGGCAAAAACTCATGAAAGTTCCTTTAGGTGAGATGACGCGAGGATTGATTATCCTTTCTTTGGCCATCACGATTGCTCTTTTTTTTGATGAGAAAATCGCAAATTGGTTTTACTTTAATCGTTTAGAAGATGCTCCTTTTGAATCGATTATGAGAGGAGAGTTGTGGAGACTTTGGACTCCCATCTTTATGCATTTTGGAATTTTGCATATTCTTTTTAATCTTATGTGGCTAAAAGATCTTGGTTCGGTCTTTGAAAGTAAGTATGGCCCGCTTTTTCTTCTCACATTTGTTTCTATCGTGGGTGCTGCTTCCAATATCTCGCAATATTTGGTCGGTGGTCCTCGTTTTGGAGGAATGTCTGGTGTGGTTTACGGATTGCTTGGCCTGCTCTGGGTTTTGCCGAAAATGCGCGACGATTTTGAATACAAACTTCCAAAGCGAGATACAACGCTAATGATCGCTTGGTTTTTTCTCTGCCTAACGGGTGTCTTTGGGCCGATTGCAAATATGGCCCATGCAGTTGGCGCCTCTGGTGGCATTCTCTTCGCCTTATTTTTGGGAATGGTTAAAAAGAAGCCCCCCCTCTCTCTCTTTATTCGCTTCTTCATCATGGCCACAGTTCTTCCGCCATTAACCTTTGTTTTAGAAGTTTTTGTCAAAAGTTTCAAATAGTTACAAAATAGTAAATTAAAATGCTCAAGATTAAAATCAAGGTCACCGAAAAGCCAAAGGCACCCTTTTGGTTTTTGGGAGTAGTGTGTTTAATTTTCGATACCTATTATTAGGCCTCGCGTTTTTGTCTGTCGCAGTTCACGCACAGTCTCAGAGATTCGTGCTGATTGAGCAACAAACAAACCAGTCTCGTGGGCAAATCACTGCGACTTATGTTGATCAATTTACCAAAGAAGTCATTGTTAAAAAATACTCGCTACCAGCAAGTGAAAAATCTTCAGTAGTTCAAATTTCACTGCCAAATCAAATCCCAAGTTTAAATGCTATTGATGTTTCATTTCGTAAAGAAAACCCAAAAGGTAATATCAATTCAAATGTCTATTCTTCGCAAACGATTTCCGATATTCAACACTGGCGAGATCAACTAGAGAGTAATGGGATTGGTCGGGCAAAAATTGCGACAGTAACTGAAGTTCTCGGAAATGATCGTGCGCTTGAACTCATCGAGAAACGAGAAGGAACAAAGAATGATATTGCTGTCTATTTTGATAATAATTTAAAACAGCTTGTCACCATTGAGTTACCTAAAGGCAGTAATGTTCGAACAAAACTGAGTTCGCCGAGTGATCTTCACTTAACAGATATTAAAATTGATCGTCTTGAAGCACAAACACCAGGCTTTTTTAATTCAAGCCTTCTTCAAATTTCCAAAAAGCTCGCAGGACAAGGTCTAAAAATGAAGCGAGACGTCTATCAACCGGCCTTTCGCAAGGTCTCAAAAGATTTTGAAAAATTTGTCCCTTTTCTTGAAAAGAGTAAAGATAATTATTTGTATCGCATGAGTTACTCTCATGAACTAAGAAAACTTCACATCGAGAAATTAAAGAAAAATGGATCAATCTATGAATTTGTAGATGAAAGCGTTTATGATCTAGCAACAGAGCAAGGGCATAGAGACGGAATTCGCTATTTAAGAAGAAATGATCTTGAGGATGGGAGTTCAATAAATCAATTAGTGCAGTCCCATGCTGATGGTTGTCTTTGGCCTTCTCCAGGAACGAGCACTATTGTCTTGCCCGGTATGTCTGCGCTTATGGATCGCATGCATGAGAGCTATCTCGAAAAATCATTATCAAGTGAAGTTCTACCTACTGGTCAAAATAATTTTAGCTTTGAAATCTCTCTTCTCGAAGCCGATAAAAAAGCACGTCTTAATATTGAGTTAGATGGAAAAGGCGAAGTTAAAGATGTGACTTTTGCGAGCAAAATGCCAGAAGGATATCGAATCGTAAAAAGTGAAAATAAAGGGGCACACCCTGGTTATGTTATTGAGTATCTCAATGGCACAGAGTGGAAACCGATGATGGGCTTTGTTGCCGAGAATATTGTTCGCTATCAAGGCGGGGCGGTAGATCTCGATCTTGCCATTTATGTAGTCGGTAAGAAAAACGCACCACTTGAATATGATGAATTTGAAAAATCAATTTTCAAGCTTAATATAAGACCACAAAAACGGATGACGGCCAGTTCTCGCATTACTTTTAAAGGCAAAACGGCAGCAGTCTATCCTATGGGTGATCGTCCAGAAGATTCCGGTGGTCTTAAAAACTTTTTCATGCAAATTTTCTATTCTAAAAATGCGAGAAGAAAAGAAATTCGAGATACTGTCGTAGAAGAAGTTCAAAAGGTTCTTAACGACCCAGAATTTAAAGATGTTTTAAGCCTCCAAGAGATCAAGGCTGCTGCAGATACTGTGGCGAATCGAGTGGGACAACGGACCAATAATTTTGATGCAAACTTGGCAAAACTAAAAGTTGTTGCCTATGAAGAAGCGATGAAAGAATACGTTCATCTCATCATGCTTAAGTTGATGAAGCAAATGCTACCTGAAGAGAAAGAGTCGGACCTCTCCAAACTTCTATCAGGTTCTGAAACAGATTTTCATCGCTGTTTAGCCAAGGCCAGCGCCAATCGAAATATTAAACACGCAGAAGAATGTTTGGCCGTATTCAAGACTCAAGCCCCGATAGATCTGGGAATTGGCGTTCTTCAAGTTAAGCTTAAAAGTGCAGGAATTGATACCGCCAAAGAAATGTCGGAAAAAGAATATTATCGATGTATTGACCAGTACTACCGTCCCATGATGAGAAACCAGGGAGAGGCTGCGCCAGCTCAAGAAATGGTAAAAGCTTGTGTTATGAGTACGTCAATGGTCGTTCTAGATCAGCTCTTAAAATCTGAGGTTCAAAAACAAGCTCAATTGGTAGAGCTCTCACCTGGTAAAAAATTATCTCTTAGCGATGATGACTTAAATAAGCTTCATGGTGAAACCATTGCTTGCTTTGAAAAAGAGAAATTATTAACTCGTGGTTTCCCGAAGATTCAAACAAATCCTAATGCACTCATGGGAGTCGATACCGACATGTTCACCAAAGTTCTAGATCATTGTATGGGACATTTGAAAGCGGATGTGGGAGAGCGCGCAGTCTATCAGGTTCTTTCGTTAAAAATAAATGAGTTAGCACCAATGAGTGAGGAGCAATCGAAAGAGCTCATTTCAAAAGTGGTAGAAGACTCATATAAACCTTGTATCAGAGAAATGCTGGCTTCTAACTTACCAGTGAACCCTACATTGTGTACCAGTGAAGTGATGTCCTCTGCTGTAGAAAAAATATCCATTCAATTGGGAGCAAAAGAAGTTGGTGAAGCTGCTGTCACTAGTTTGATGTCAACTCCTCAAGGTCAAGACATTAAAAAGTGTTTCGCTGATAACAGAAAAGCACTTATTTCCAATCGGCGCCACCATGTTGGCGACAGTGATGCCAAGCTGGATAAATTTGTCAAAGAACAAGCTCCTAAAGATGAAGAAGCCATTGTGGGGTGCTTGAAGAAGCTTGTGGTTCTTGTTTCAACGAAGGCCCCAGAGCTCATGATTGAAGAGAGTATTAAAAAGAGCCCTGAGCTCTCAGTCATTGTCTTAACAGATGAAGATAAAAAATTTCTAGGAACGACTATTGCTCAATGTATGGAGAAAGAGCTTAAATCAGCTCAGAATTTTCAATCACTTTCAACTGCAATGAGCGAGTCTCGAAACACCTGTGGAGTTGCTTTACTTGGTTCAGCACGAGCACAAAAAATATTGTTTGAACCCGTTGTTAAGAAATCTTTAGCAGAACTTGGGCTTAATAAAGCTGAGCAAGATGAATTGGCCGTTTCTTTAATGGAGATGGCAGCAGTAGAAGTCAAAGAGTCGAAAAGCACTGATGAAATAATGGAACGAATGCTAGGGCTTAAAACGAAGGCTGCTGACAAAGTTATCGATTTCGTATTGGTTAGCAAAATCAAAGCGTCATTAGAAGGTGAACCTGAAGATGTTAATAAAAGAGCGCTTGAAATTAAAGATAAAATTCGACCTAGGCTCTTCAATGATAGCGATAAATTGGGTGATCAACTCAAAGATGCTATGAATGGAAGGGGAGATGAACTTAATGTCGTCATCGATAGAATCAAAATTAAAGCTGTAAAACTCATCGCTCCTGAAGTTATACAAGAAATTGGAGCAGGGTTAGTTAAAGATGGATTGCTTCAAGGGCAATCACAAATTGATGAAATGAAAGTGGTTGCCTCCCATTCAGTCGAAGAGTGTTTCAATAGTGCAAAAGGAACTGCAGATGAGAAAATGGATCTTTGTCTAAAGAAAACAGAAGTTGATGTTACTCAAAAATCGGCTAAGCTCATTTTGGCATCGTTCTTAGATACCGAATCGATAAATAAATACATTTCTAAAGATCAAGTGAATGCCATCATTAACAAAGTGACTGGTGAGAAATTGCGTTTAAAAGCTGAAGATATCGCTGCTAAAAAAGGTCCAGAGAAAAAAGCTGCCTTTGAAAATTTGAAGAAAATGTTGAAGATTGAAACGGCCAGAGCTCTGGTTCCAGTCCTTGTTCCTAATATGGTTAACGAAATTTTAAAGGTTCCTAATCATTTTACCAGCGAACAAAGAGCTGAGTTTCTTCTCAAAAGAGAAAATGCAATTAATCTCGCTAACAAAAATGTGGATGCCTGTTTGAAAGACTTCGAGAAACCGAATGCACCAGAAGTACTCTTTGATGAGTGTTTGAATAGAATGCGTTTTGAACTCACAGATGCTTTTATACCACTTAAAATGCAGGATATACTTTCTCTCGTTTCAAGTGATCCAAGTTTTGTCGCTGACATTGTCAAAGATCAAAGCAAGGTTTTCCGAAGTTGTGCACAAAAAGTTGGATTTGCGATTAGCATTGATAAGTTTGGTATCGCTATGGACCGCTGTGTGGTGAGTTTAATCTCTGGTGCTGCCTCTCAAGCAGTTTCAAAGATCGCAGCAGATAAAGACTTAACGAAGACTCAAGCAGAAGAACTTTCAAGCTACTATGCTTGCCTAGAACAGAAGAGTAATAAAGCGCTTGAAAGTGAAGATATTTCTTTGGGTACTACGATAGATAAAGTCCAACAGTGTTTAATTAATAAAGGCCTTCCGCCATTGATTAAGGGCGTCGTAACAAAAATTGAAGAAGTTTCAGGTCCTTCTTTAACTCTTCGCTCGAAGCAGGCATTAGAAAAGTTGGCTCAAACCTTAGATCATATCGTTTCTTATAAAACGAAATCAGGCAAAGAGCTCTTTCTTGATCTTGAGTCTGTTCGCTCAAAAGAAGATAGACCTGCAAGAGAGAAACCTTGGACAGGAGTGGTTGATTTAATTAAGAAGTTTATACCTCAAGTTTCTCAGTATATTGGCGGGGCCGTTAATTATGATAATAAGGCCTTGATGAATTCATTTTCAAAGTTTGAAGTAGATGCGCAAGCTTTAATTGAAAAGAAAGACGGATATGTTGATGTGCAAGAACTTAATCAATTACTAGTCAACTCAGATATGGTTGATATATTAATCAAAGGCTTTATCGCAGATCAAATTAGAAATGAACTCATACCGTTCTTTACTAAGTATGGGTTGGATCTTTCTTTAATTTCTTATCTAACTTCGAAAGAAATGATCGAATCACTTTTTTCGAGTAAAAACCCAAGAGGTAAGGCCGCTCTTGATAATTTGAAAAAGTCTTGGTTGTTGCCAATTTTAAACAATAAAAACGCAAGTTTCGAATTACCTACCAAAGAAATAGCCGATATAAAGGCAGTACTTGCTCAAGATACAAGACTCAATGGTTTTTCTGAAACCATACTGGGAGCTGTTCTCCAGAAGGAACTTGATCAGAAACGTGCAGGTATTGAAACGGGGTGGACATCTGTCATTGCCGTTCCTGTCGCGGCCCTTTGGCATGGAGTGCAACGCAAAGATTTTTTCTGGGGTAACCGCTTTGATGGAGGTCGAAGTGATAATCTTCGCTATCAACCTTCAGGCAAGAAAGCGATCTCTCACTTCTCGACTCATATTCTGGGGCCTATGATGAATGGTGCTTTGAGCGATGCTCAAATGACTAAAGAAAAAGAGAAAATTAGTGAGCTGGTTGAAAAGGCCATGCACGAAAACTCTTGGCCATAAACAGTTACATCTTTTGCGGAGATTTAATCCCTAAGATTTCTAATCCTTTTTTGATCACTTCACCAGTTGCATAGGAAAGGGCCAATCGAGCTGTTTTGAGTTCTTCTGTTTCTGCTTTTGAAATCGAGCATTCAGCATAAAAGTGATTATAGAGTTTTCCAAGATCGTAGAGGTAAGAGCAGAGGTGAATCGTTTTCCATTGCTCAGCACAGCTAGTGACAATATTGTTGAAGAGATACAATTTTGTCATTAAGGCATTCTCAGGTCCTTCTTTTAGAGAACTCCACTGAACCGTTTGCTTTTGGTCAAAGCCTTGCTTTTTACACATGGTTGAAATTCTGGCGTGAACATATTGCAGATAAGGACCTGTTTCCCCATCAAGTTTTAACCATTCATTCATATCAAAAACAATCTTGCGATTGTTGTCGATGCGAATCATACCAAATTTGATCGCCCCATTGGCAATCATTTTGGCGGTTTCATCAACTTCTGCTTGAGACCATTTGTTCTCTTCTGAACTTAAGTATTTGTTGAGATAATTATTCTTAATAGAATCTTCCATTTGATGAATAAGATCCATGAGAGGCACGATATTGCCTTTGCGCGAGCTCATGGCCCCATCGGGTAGCTCGACCACGTCGTATTGCAAATGCGAGCATTGAGAGGCTTTTTCAAAGCCCAATTTCTCGAGGACTTTAAAAACTTGGCGAAAGTGATGGGCCTGACGATTGTCGACGACATAAACTGAGCGATCGACACCGAATTCTTCAAATTTTCTTTTGGCGAGAAGCACATCTTTGGTGGCGTAGAGTCCCGTGCCATCTGTTTTTATCAGTAAGCAAAAGCCAAGACCATCATCAGATAAATCCATACCGACAGCACCTTGATCTTTGACCAATTTTCCTTGAGCTAAAAGTTCTTGGGCATACTCAAGGGATGGGCTGTCCATTTCTGATTCCCAAAACCAGCGATCGAACTGTACATCGGCCCAGTCGTAAGCTGATTTCATCAGGGCAATTGACCATTCTCTGGTCTCTTTCCAAAGATCGTAATATTCGCCCGATTTCTGTTCGAGCTGTTTGAGAATTGCTGTTAATTGCTGGCGGTTTGAATCCTCTTTATCAGTCCCTATTTGATCTTCGAGCATGATATGGGCCTTGGAATAAAGCGTTCCAAGCCAAGCTCCTTTATTTTCAGTCGGAATCTGTCCCTTGTAATGGTTTTTATAATACCAAAGACATTTCGCAACGTGAGTTCCAACGTCTCCTGGATAAGTGACAGCAGTTGTCTCCACTCCAGCATAACGAGCAATTCTCACCACGGCGTTGCCCAAACAAAGATTTCGCATATGACCCACATGGAGTTCTTTATGGGTGTTTGGCTGAGAGTACTCAACCATGGTTTTTTGGTTTCCTGCAATGAGCTTTCTTTTGAAATAATTTCCGTTCAATATTTCTTCAATTTCAATTTTTCCCAGCGTCTGTAGGTCGAGAAAAAAATTGAGATAGGGTCCCACTGGGGTGGCTTTAGTTACAAGAGGGTTTTGCGGGAGGTGGCTTAATAGTTCTGCAGAAATCTTTGGAGGGGCTGACTTAAGGGCCTTTGCCAAAGGAAAGCAGGGAAATGCTAAATGTCCCATTTTCTTGTCTGGAGGTTCTGTTAATGAGTTTGCAATAGATTCGAGAGTTAAAATGTCAGCATGACCCATAGCTTTTAAAGCTTGTTGGATGCCTTCTGCAATAATGCTAAAAGTTTTATTGTGTATGACCGACATATTTACTCCAAAAAATCAAATCTCATTCATTATGATACAATGAAGAAGCTTTGTCAGCATGGAGAGCTACATGTTTTGGGAACTTCTGGTCTTTTCGACATTCACTGTTTTTGCTCAAGTAGAGACTGAGGTTATGGCGACTCCAGCTCCGACTCCAACTCCTGTAGAGAAGGAAGTAGAGAAGGAAGTAGAGGAGTTTGAAAAAAGTATGCTCGAACCTATTATTTCGGCGGATTATAAACAGGGTGAGTTTCTCATATACGATTGCTCAGGACATTACTTCGCGTGTGTGAATGACGTCTCTTTTGAGAATTGCCGCCAGAGTAGAGAGAAAGATATCGAAGACAAGAGAAGTGTTCTTTCCTGTGCACCACTGAAAAAATTTAAAAACCAAAAAGAATGCTTTAAAGAACAGTACGAACAGATTCATCAACCTAAAAACAAAATTTTTTGCGTTAACTTTAAAAATAAGAAAAAAGAAATTAATCAATAGGTTTTAGCATGAGAATGTGAGAACCAATTCCCGGTATTTCAAAAATATCGCCTTTTCTTTGAAAACCAACTTTCGTGTAAAATCCCTCGGCACTAACACGGGCATTACACCATAAAAGGGTGCAAAAATTTTGCTTTACCATAGGAAAAGCCATTTTGAGCAATTCGCTACTTAAACCTTGGTGTTGAAATTCAGGCATCGTGGCCATACCTCTCAAACGATACTGATGTTCATCGAGAAATTCAGGAGAGTTTTCATAATAAAAAGAAGCGACACTGACCAGCTTGTTTTCCATGAAAGCCCCAAGATGAAAGGTTTGATCTTCTTCATCTCCGGGAAAGACACACTCTTCGAGTGAGAAATCCTGCCGCAACATTTTGTGACGTATATTATGGGTATCACTGGCTGATATTCTTAAAACTTTCATGAAGGAGCGATCATAATGGCAAGAGAAGCAGTTGTCCTTGAGCGTAGCAGTATTATTTGGCGATTCTAAACATATTCTCCATTGATAGCTTTGATAAAGCTTGGCTAAAAAAGCTCAAAATAGAGTCGGGAATTCCTGTCGATTTTCCCTTCCAAGAGGCGGTTGTAAAAAAAAGGCATTTTCCTACATGTTCTTCGACTTGAATCACTCCTTTCAAATCTTTCAAAAAACCACTGTCGAAGGAAAAGGGGTAAGCGCCAGCTTGTTTTATACGGGGAAGTCTAAATTCCAAAATCATGTCAAAGGGAAGGAGGCTGGAAGAAAGAGCAAAATGCACCCTTTCTTTTTCGTCGTTGTATGAGGACTTTTTAATAAAGCCAACATAGTTAGAATAGGTTTCATAACGGGATAGTTTGCGCAGAGAGTCTCTACAACTTTTATCTGTTTCCCCTACGATTTGAAACTCTAATGACTGCCAATCTTTGGCCGATTCGACTTCAGAATGGGCATAAATCTCATTTTTTTGAATATTTTTTTTAGCGGCTTCAGGAATTTGATCAAAAACTGAAATTTGAGGGACTTCCGCACCATAAATAGGGCAAAAAATGGCCAAATAAATGTAAGAAATGACGATAAAATTTTGCATTGCGCCTTTTCAAGGACCTTGCTGGCCCTTTAACCTCTTTATAATTTCACCAGTTTATCATATTCATGCAAGGGGCAACAAGCAAATGGGCAGCGAAACAGTTAAACGCCGAGGTAAGGCGGTTGACGCAGTAATTGAAAGCAAAGACCAACGATGGCACTGTCGCAATCGGATTACTTTGGTTTTTGGTTCCAATGATATCGAAGACCTCGAGACCTATGTTTACACTGATACTGGTCTTGAATTCAAGACTGTTCAGTTCCACCAAGCTAAATCAAAAGCGATTGAAGAAATTCTCGATAATTGTATCGACGAGTATTATCGCGGCCATGTTACCGAGATCAATACTATCCTTGATGCCGATAAGAAAACGGTCACAATTTCAGATAATGGAATTGGTTTTCCCCTAGATAAAGTCAGCCAAGTTTACACAGAATTTAGGACAGGTTCAAAATTTAAAGATGAAGACGTCGATGAGAAGGGTTTTCTTTATCGTACACTCGGACAAAATGGTTTAGGTGCCTCTGCGACTTGTTTAACCAGTGATCTTTTTAAGGCCACAGTTCGTCACTATAATACTAAGAAAGAACAGACTTATACTTTCCTCGATGGTGCGCTCAAAACGAAGAAATCACCTGCTAAAAAGTACACAGGTCATTCAGGAGTGACGATTGAATTGGTTTTGGCGAAAGAAGTTTATAAAAACAATACGATTGATGAAGAATTGCTTCGTAAAAGAATTATCGATTTGGCCTTTAATAACCCTGGACTCACTTTTACTTTTAATAAAGAAAAGTACCACTTTAAGAAGGGATTATTAGAACTTGCAGAACGAATTAATAAAGAAACGGCCCAACTCTTTGGTGAAGAGAGTTATGATTTTGAAACGACGACAGTAAGAGGCAAGAAGGCAAAAGGCCGCATCGATATGCACTTGTCACTTTCGATCGATTTCAAGAGTGAAGATCGCGAAAGATTCATTTCTTTTGTCAATTCTACGCCTACTTATGACGGTGGCTTTCATCAAGATCGCGTGAGAAGACTTTTCATCAATTCGGTTAAAGAAAAGCTAGAGCGAGCAGTGAAAAAAGAGAAAATTTCAATTGTCGATAATGATATTCTGACCGGTGTGACATTTGTCATGGGTATTCTTATGCCCAACCCGCGTTTTGAATCTCAAACAAAGAGAAAATTGGTTCGTGATTTGAACTTGGAGAAAGGCCTTGAGCAGTTCATGGCCAAATATGTCGATAAGTTTATTCGTAAGAATAAGGAATATCTTGATCTCGTCATAGAGAGAGCTTCTTCCCGTCACCGTTTTCAAGAATTGAAAGATGCTTCAAAAGTAACAAAAAAATTAAAAAAACAACGAGTTGAAAAATTACTCGATGCCAACGAAAGACGCGATCGAAGTAAATGTACTCTTTTCATTTGCGAAGGGGATTCGGCCATTGGCGGTTTGCGCTCGGCCCGCGATAAACTGTATCAGGGTGGAATTGCCTTGAAAGGGAAGCCTCTCAATGTTTCACAAGCAACTGTTAAAGATGTTATCGAAAATTCTGAATTTGCAGATATTATGGGCTCAATTGGTTTAATGCTGGGTGAACCTGTTGATTTTGACAAACTTTTCTACTCAAAAATCGTCTTCTTGGCCGATTCTGACGTGGATGGCGGGCATATCAACACACTTTTAACCAATTTCTTCTATACTTTTTGGCCGGAATTGTTCGAAAGAGGAATGATTCAATTAGCGAAAGCACCTCTATTCGAAGTTGTGACTGATAAGGACACACTTTTTGTGGAAATACCTGAACAGTTAGAGCAAATGAAAAAACGCAAAGATATAAAAATCAAGGCCATTCATCGCAACAAGGGATTGGGAGAAATGTCTCCTGAAGCTTGGAAACAAGTCATGTCTCGAGAAAATTATATGGTGATCTCAGCTAATGATGCTGAAAACGCTAAGAAAATGCTCGATATTTGCTTTGGTAAAGACACAAATTTAAGAAAAGATCTTTTGCTTGATCCTGATGGTTCATCGATGTCGATGAACGATAATACGAGCGCTCCAAGTGGAAGCAGTGTGAAGGCCGCTAAGAAAACGAGGGCCAAAGCTAAGGCTGCACCAGCCGCGAAAGCAAAGAAAAAAGCTTCTACTAAGACAAAATCAAAATCTGCAAGAGCGTAAAAGGAAAATTGGCATATGCAAGACAATTATCTTCATTCACTAGATGCTGTTCCTCTCGAGGAAATAGTAAAAGAAGAATATCGTAATTATCAAATTTATACATTGATGGATCGTGCGATTCCTTATCTTCAAGACGGATTGAAGCCAGGACAGCGCCGTATTCTCTTTACCCTTTGGAAAAATCAGAGCAAAGGAAACATTAAAGTTTCTTCAGCAACCGGACTTGTTTTAACTTTGCATCCGCATGGTCCAGCTTCTATTGAACAAACTATTGTTAATATGGCCCAAGATTATACTTTCTCGAATAATTATCCTTTGATTGATAAAAAGGGTTATTTTGGTGAAAGAATGGAAACGGCTCCTGCGGCAGCTCGATATATCGAATGTCGTCTCTCAAAAATGGCAGAATATATTTTGTTCGATGATATGAATCAAGTTCAAATGATTCCTAATTATGACGAAACTGTTATGGAACCTTTGGCCCTCCTGCCTAAACTTCCGATCATGCTTATGAACGGAGCTGAGGGAATTGGAACTGGCTTTTCTTCTGTTATCCCTAGTTTTCATCACAAAGATTTATGCGATTCTATGATTCAGTATGTGCAAACAGGTAAGGCCAAAAAGATTAAGCCTTATGTCCACAACTACAAATCGAAAATTGAAGCAGAGAACGGAAAGTTCATGTTCTCAATGAAGTTTGAAGAGATCAACGGTTCAATCTACATCACGGAGCTTCCGAAAGGGTATGATTCGACCAAGACTTATCGTTATCTTAATAAATATCTCGAAAGTGATTTTATCAAAGACTATATCGACGCTACTGTTGATAACGATGTAAAGATAGAGTTAATTTTTAAACGTGGTCAGCAACCATCATTGGAAGAAGTTGAAAAAACCATGAGCGTGAATGCTTCTTGGGTTCCGAATTACACTTTGATCAATGAGCGCGGTGTTCGCATTTTTAATCACGCCGAAGAAATTCTTGAAATTTTTGCTGAACAACGTTTAGGCGTTGTGAAGAAGCGATACGAACTTCTCTCAAAAGAATATGGCGACAAGATTCGTCAGAACAATGAGATCATTCGTTTTATTAAACAAAAAGAATATGAAGTTGCAACCAAGTCTCGCAATCGTAAGACTTTCGTTGAATATCTAGAAAGCAAAAAATATACATATAGTGATTACCTCGCCGATATGCCGATCTATCGTATGACAAAAGAAGAAGTTGAAAAGCGTCAGCTTTTAGTTAAAGAAGATACGAAGAAATTGGCGGATTTTGAAAAAGTTCATAGATCGGATTCATTGGTCAGAAAAAAACTGATCGAGGAACTCGAAGAAGTGAAGACTTATATGACCAATTGGCAAGCGGCCAAAGATAAAGAAAAGGCTGAAATCCGTAAAAAGCTGGATAAAGCCCAAAAAAAGACACGTTCTAAGAAATAATCTTGAGTAGCTCCGTCGGATACAGAGGGACTTTTTACTAAAAAAGAAGTCTCTCTGCTCCTTTTTCAAAAAAAGTACCTAAGTACCTAAAAGTTTTTTATGGCATTCCGTTAAGCTTCTTGTTAACCTATTAATAATAGGACTTTTGTTCAGATTTGCTTGAAAGAGGATTCACGGAGGAATAGTTATGAGTTTGACTAAGGCGGACATCGTCGAAAGAGTCTACAAAGAGGCCGGTTTTTCCAAGAAGGAAGCTGCCGATTTGGTCGATCTTGTTTTCAAAATCATCAAAGACACTTTGTCTAAGGGTGAGAAAGTCAAGATTTCAGGCTTTGGTAATTTTTCAATTAGAGACAAAGCCACTAGAGTCGGGAGAAATCCTCAGACTGGTGAAGCTATGGAAATCTCTGCAAGACGCGTTCTTACTTTCAAGCCATCACAGGTTTTGAAAGAAGATGTGACGATGAGATATTCACATCGCTTAGATGATAAAGGCAAGGAAGATACTTCGTTGCCACCAAAAGATGGAACTTCAAGAGCACTTTCTTCATTCATGTCTAACTCGGAAGATCCAAGTTTAGATGATGATATGGATGGTGATGACGAATAGTATTCCGGAGGTAATCATGGATAGCGATATTCAGATCCCCAACAAGTCTTTTTTCAAGCAAGATGAAGTCTGTTCCCTCACTGGCGTAAAGCCTTATGTTCTTCGTTTTTGGGAAACTGAATTTGAAGAAATTTCTCCGGTTGTTTCGATGACTGGTCAAAAACTTTACGAGCATGGTGATATTGAATCTATTCTTAAAATCAAAAAATTTCTTTTCGTTGATAAAATGACTGTCGAAAAAGCTAGAATGGCGATGAAGAATCTTCTACCTGTAGAAGAAGAGGTCATCATAACTGCTGAACCAGTCAAAAACGAAGCAATAACTCCACCAGCAAAAAGCTATTGGGATGATCTTCAAACGGCCAAGAACAAATGGCTCGAAGTTCAAGCGCAATTGACTTCAATTAAAGCGCGCAAGCAGTGGATGAATTGATTTTTTAAAAAAGTTCGAACCAGTTATCTTATTGATGGCTTCCTCTGTGGAAGCCATTTTTTTGGTCATCAATTGAATATATTCAGAAACAACTTTACTTGTATGATCGAGCCCAGAGAGATTCTTTTCAACTTTGTGAAAATAGAGTTCATAAGCTTTTAGAGTTTGAGCACTATTTTTGACCCATGGATTGATTGCCATTTCATGCTCACCTAAAGGTTCACCCAACTCACTGAGATCGTCTATGAGCTGAAAGAGAACTCCTAGAGCGTCTCCTAATCGATAGCTTCGAATGAATTCAAATTTTCCTGAAAGAAGAATTGCTGGTCCGCATAATGAAACTTGAATAAGTCGGGAGGTTTTAAGTCGATGAATCTCCATCAATCGCGCCAATGATTGTCCGGCCTCTTGGTTGAGATCCATCATCTGTCCAAGAATGAGCCCCTTAGCTCCCGTTGCCCAAGAATAAAATCTTAAAAGCTTTGCTAAATTGGGATTATCAATGCGAGAGAGAAGCTGAAATGAGGCATTAAGAAGGCCATCTCCGGCCAGCACGGCCATCCACTCGTTAAATTGTTTATGAGCACTTGGCCTGCCTCTACGGATATCATCATCATCCATGCAAGGGAGATCATCGTGAATAAGTGTGTAGACGTGATGCATTTCGATACTAGAGGCGAGGAGAGAAATAGGGTGTGCGGGCGTAAAGTCAGACTCTGATAATCCTAGATCCATTGCCATTGCGTAAGCAAGGCGGGGGCGAAATAATTTTCCGGCAGGAAACAAAGAGTAACCGTAAATTTCAGAACAATCATGTTGAGGGATCACTTGTTCTAAATGAGTGGCCAGATTTTGAGCGGCATTTTTCATTTACGGACAATACTATAGAAATTCTGGATTTTGAAGGCTTGTAAGTGGTCCTCTTAAGCGCATTTTATAATATCCATCATGCTTCGTTTGCTGATCGAGGCGCCAAACCAAATTGAGAATACTAAAATTTTGTAAAAACTGATCAGAAAATTTCATTTCGGCTTCGAGATCGAGATTTGAGAAGAGAGCATTGACTTGGTTAAGCCGAATGAGCCCCTTTATTCTTGCAACTACTGGGGAGTTATTATCACCCAATTCGGCTTTCTTTAAATTGAGGTTTTCACCTTCTAAAGTGCCAGCAGTACTTAGCTTTTGGAAGTTTAAATCTGGCAGTTCAAATCCCATAATGTTTTGACCCATGATTTGAAATTGCTGGCCTTCAATTTTAAATTCAGCCGATTCAACCACATTGCCTTTGAGTTTCATTAAGATCTCTGGATTAAATTTACCGCGAATTTTAATTTTTGAAGAAAGAGCATTGATGAGAGCGTGATCTATGACACTGTCTTCAATTTTAATAACGATTCCACTAAAAGTGAGCAAAGGGTAAATATGCAGAACAGATTTATCAGAAGTGACTAAGGTGTGAAGCTTTAGTCCCAGAGGATAAAGAGAAGGTAATCCAAGATTAATTTTAAATTGTGAAAGCTTAATTTGACCATTATCACCAAAGCAACCAGCTGGAACCTTTGCCGACTTTAACATTACCGCTGGCGGAAAAAAACCAAGATCTAAAGCTTGATATTCCAAACGACAAGGAAGAGTTGCTAGCGCTTTTTCAATATTATTAATAAGGATTGATTTAACAGGAAAATGAGTCACAAATCCGATGACAATGGCAACCACAGAATAACTGATAAATCTTAATGTTGTTCCTTTCAACAAATAGATATCATCAAAAAGGGTCGCTTCTGAAAGCTTTACTTTACTCATAAGCCTCGTTTTCCAATGTGCTGAATTCCAATAGTACCTGCGAGTGTGGAGTTTTCATCATTTCGACTGATTTCGAGACTGCTAATTTTCATCTTGTCTTGAATCATAAAACCTTCTATCACGTCGATCATTTGAACTGTGGAGAGCCTTTTGAAAGAGAGAGAAGCGCTAAAGCTCGTTATTTCTTCTGTTGATTGTCCGGATTCAAAATTTTGAACGTTTACGTTGGTGGGATCAATTCCTTTTCCCCCCAAAAGTCCTCTTAATTTTTGCTCAAAAGCAGATTGGTCCTCATATGCTTGGGGTCCTGCTAGTTGGCGAGTGACCTGGGAAAGTTCATTACTTTTTGAAGCAATATTATTGATGACCGCTAAGAGCTCTTCATTGGAATCAAGTTCACTTCTAAGGGAAACATTTTGAAAAAAGAGAATTAAGAAAATAAAGAGAGGAGAAAAACCGAGAATTAATGTCGAAACTTGATTAATAATCTTTTGCTGAGCATCGGGTAATTGCTCAATCTTCGCCAAAAGGGGAGTCACTTGGGGATGACTCTTAATCAGTTCGACCTGCTTAAAAATAAAGGTATCTACCTTTTTAAAAAGACTTTCTTTCATTGAATATCCTCAAAAGTTAGTACCACATCTTTTTCATTTTTCTTTTCGATGTTTTTCCCTGGAAGATTGAGAGTATTTAGTCTTTCAATCAACACATCTCTCGTTCCACTATTTTCACAAGTAAACAAAGCCTTTGCCAAAGCACCATCTGTGCTAAATTGGCTCATGTAAAAATTCTGCTCCTTGGGAAGCAATCGGCTGATGCTTACGAGGGGATCAATTGCATTTACTTTCGCTGAGCTTTGAATTGATTTTAAACTCTGTTCAATAGAGCGATCTTTTTTATTCAACTCCGCAATAACGGCTTCCGGATTTTTTGGGTACAAGCGTTTGATGCGAGAATTGAGGGCCAGAGAATCACTTTTAAGTGATTTTGATATTTTAGAAGAAATTTCTTTGAGACGGGGCTTTAAGTAAAAATATCTCTCAGTTAAGAGGAAAAAACCCAAGATTCCAACTAATGCTAGAGTTCTAGTAAAGAGAAAGCTTGTAGAAAGCAGTGATAAACCACCTCCAGCTTTTCCTGAATAAGGACCAAAGAGAAACGTTCCAGGGGGATTCTTGAAGAGTCCGATACGAGCCATAAGTGAACTTAGCCAAAAAGCGGATTCGTCACCATCGAGATTGTCTTGTGCTTGAATAATATCTTCTTGAACATCTAGAAAATCGACTTTGATACCGACGGCCTGTTCTAAAAAATTTGAAATATTATTTATTTTACTTGTTCCACCAGTGAGGTAAATGCCCCCAATTGAAGCACCCATCTTAGAGCGAAAACCCACATCCCAACGACGGATATCCATGACGAGGGGCCAAAAAGCTTGTTTCATCATTAAAGCAAAATCTTGTTGTTCTTTAGAAACTTGGTCGTATTGACCTTCAGTTAAGAAAAAACAATTTTGATGCTTATAGGTAACAGCTTCCTTAGTATCAATCTTGTAAGTTCCAGCAATCATGTCATCGATGACTTTACCTGCAACGTAAGAAATATGATTAGTCACAATTTGATTATTCTTAATGATGTAACACTTTGTGGTTTGATGGCCAATATCTAAAAGCATTATAGGATGTTCTGGAGCCTTTGGTTTACCTCTGAAATACGAGTCTACAACTAAGAGTTCACTGACTAAGCTATTGGGTAAAATCGAAGCATCTGTTAGTCCATTATAAAATTGAAAAAACTCTTGTTGCTTGGCAATGGCAACAGTGACATGAGTTGATTGCGCTACCTTTTCAAGCCTTTTAATATAGTGAGCTTCAGTAGCAGGGAAGGGGAGCATCTCATCTAATTGAAACGGAATCATCATTTCAACTTTCTTACGAGCAACAACAGGAATATCGAGATATCTGGTTGTTGTCATATTTTCTGGATATTGAAAAATGACTTTTCCCTCAAATGGGGTTTTAAAATATGCTTTAATGATTTCAAATTGAATTTGCTGAAGTGTCGCATCAGCTTCAAAAGATTCACGCGCTTCTGCGATGATAACCTCTTGATGAGAGATAAGTTTGGTACTTCTTCGCTCAAGCCAAAGCTCAAGAAATTTGACCGAGTAACTTCCAATGTCTACGGCAAGAATATTCATAAGGATATGATACCAAGTGAGTACCCTTACGGTCTACAGCATTATTAACTTGACTCACCTACTCGGATTTCAATGATTCGAGGATCGAGAAGTTCAATCTTCTCTTTTTTGGCAGCATCGGGATTATTGGGATCAGTAGTGTCGGTTGTTCCCCGATCATTTGGATCTTGAACGGTGGAATTGGGATCATTGGGGTCTTTCTTTTTTGGAGGAGGAGGTGGCTTAATTGGCATATCAACATAGGCAGTGATCGAATAGGTACTGTTGTTGAATTTTCCGACGCTGATGACTCGATAAAGCTTTCCGGCAGTTCCCACTTGGAGGCCAGCATTCTTTAGCTCTTGCATCCTTTCGTCATAGCTGGTGTTGTCGGCAATTCCAAAGCGTCCAATAATGGCTTCTTTAAAATCTTCAACTTTTTTAAAAGGATGGGGCGGGTCTTGAAGTTGTTTATCACCATCGCGATATTTAAAAAATTCTTCCGATTGTTCATCAGTCACATTAGGAAAAATAAGTTTTAACTGCTCTTTGGTGATTTCGTTAACGGCAATAATTGAAGTTTCATGAACTGTTAATTCTTCTTTCACTAAATCAACCAGAGTGTCTGTCCAACCCTCGAGGGCGTAGAGCTCATCAATACTAGTAAGAGGAGCATGCTTTACTGATAAGCCTTTACCAGAATAGAGCGCCTCAATTTCAGCTTTTTCTGCTTCTTCATACGCATTTGGGGCATTAACATAATACTTAAGCTCTTTCACCAAGAGGCTTGGATCAGTATTGGCATAAGCGGCATTGAATTCATCATCTTCTTCACTTTTTTCTTTAATCTTACGAGTGAGCAGGTCGACTAATTTTGTTTCAAAATACTTCTGAGGAGTTTTTGCAATAGTAGAAGTGCCATCAGTGTCGTCATTTGTTGCATTATCATCAGGATTTGTCTGGTCTGGATCATCGGGATTAGGCTTCTTTTTAATAAATCTTAAAGTATTGGGATTGAGGAATCCTCGAACGGCTTGAATGGTAAGAGAAAGCTCACCTTTTAAAAAAGTTTTCTTAGTGAACTCTTCAACTGCTGTTCTTTGAATAAGACTAAATTTAGGAGAGTTTGGAATAGGAAAGATAAAGGGGGAGATGGCAACAGCTTCGATTGTAGAAGGCTGAATGACTCCTTTAGCAGAATCATTTTTCTCTAATAAATTTCTCCCTTCTTTATAAAGGCGAAGCTTCGTAAGCGCCAAACGAAGACCTGATTCAGCATTGAGTTTTGCTTGAACTTTATCCTGAATATTGAAGCCACGAATTCTATTTAAATTGGTCTCATAAGTTAAGTCTGCCAATAAATAGGCGAGAATTGCGATGACAGAAATAACCAATAATATGGCCACTCCACTTTCTGAAGAATGTTGACTTCGTTTAATTGTCAAAACCATCTCCTTCTTCATCATCAGGTTGAAAGCGTGGATTGTTTGGATCAGCCGCTTTATTTGGATCAACTTTTGGACGTCGTTCTAACTCATCTTTTAATGTATCAAAAGCTGGCCATAAAGGACGAATGACTTTGAGAGCGCTTAATTCATAACCATTGCGATCAAGCCAATTAATTTTAACTTGAAAACCTTTAGGGGCCAGACGTTCATCGACATCAAGCTCTTTAGGAGATTCTACAAACTTTTTTCTTTTCGTATCCCAGTACTCGATGACAAAATCTTTTACATTATCGAGAACTATTTGTTCTCGTTCTTTATCCCAATCTTGGTTAGGCGAATAAATATTTTCAGCGATGGTTTGACGAATAAGTTGGTATTCACCCTGAGGTAATTCATTGTCAGCTTCTTTTTCTCTATTTTTTAATGAATACTTAACCCATAAGAAATGAGATTGTTTTTGATCTTCAAATTTTCTTCTGCCTGAACTTGATAAAAATACAATTGATGATTTGTCTTCTGAGTCGATGATAGGAGCGGGTACATCAACTATAGTATTATAAGGAAATAGTGCATTGGTGGCTTGTTGCTCTTGATCTTGAGGAGGATCGTCTGGACGAGGTCGTTTTCTTCCAGCGTAATAAAGTGATGAATAAATTTGTGAAAGGTCTTCTTCCACTTTATTGAGTGCAATATGGCCAGCTAAAAAATCTCTATCCTCGACAGTGACTGTGCGGTTGGTTTTGGCATTTTGATCAACCATTGTATAAATGGAGGCCATCATAAAAGAGAGAATGGTTGTAGAAACCAAAATCTCTATCAGAGAAAATCCTCTCTGGTGATGTTTGTTAAAAGCCTGAAACATTGACTTGCGCCTTATCATTAATCAGCCAACTGCTGAGCTCATACTTTTCATCTGATTCTTTATGCCTCACTGTAACTGAAATTTGCCAAATAACTTCCTCCAGATTTTTCTTTATCTGTTCAAAGACGCGTGCTTGGAGGGGATCTGGTTCAGCTTCTCCTTCTTCTGTTCCTTGAATCTTTGCAAGGTCGGGAACAAAGAATTTTGCCATGCGAACGGAATATTCGTATTCAGGATAGTCATCAAAGGTTTTGGTTTCAGCGGAGGCTTCAGTTAGGCTTTCGCGAAATTCTGGTGGAGCAATGAGAAGCTCATTTATTTTCATCTCGGCCAATTCTGTCAAGGCCAATTCTTTCTTCATATTGACTGATTTAAAGAGGTTTTGACCTTGGCTTGAAACAAAGGCCACAATAAAAACGGCGAAGATCGCTGTCGCAATCATCACCTCGATAAGTGAAAAACCAGCTTGCGAATGTTTTTTACTCACTTGAGCCATTGTTCGTATACCTCGCGGGCCTTTTTCTGTTGAGCATCTATCAGATCGGCATCGTTGTTTTCAAAAAGTTCCATCTCTTGATCAATGCCTGGTTGCAAAGAGGGGATTTTGATCGCACCCACTTCTTGATCTGTCGCTAAAACGATGAGAGCATCATCGATTTCTCCATTGGGAAAAGCATAAATCGCTGCTTCCCCTTCGGTAATGAGTTTTTTTGCAGATAAAGTTGCTACTCCCACTAGTTTGACTCGATCATGAAATTCCCGAGCCTCTTCGGCATACTCGTCGACCTTAGAAAATTTGGAGTTAAAGCGTTTCACATCTTTCTCCATTTTTTCTTTATCAGAAAGGGAGAGTTTATCCTCATCTTGAAGAATGAATTTCGGAATGACGAAGTTACCATCGGGACCAAACTCTACAGTATATTGCTGAGGTTCCTTATTGAGGAAGAGGCGAAGACGGACGACAGTATTTCGAAGCACCGCTTCGTCTTTAACAAAACGAACGGCGCGTTCAAGTTGATCCATTTCTTCTTTCATCTTATCGTGGGCGGAAAAGCCCTTGATGCCAGAGATAACGACTACTAAAAGTAGTGAACCCAAAAACAGCGCAATCAAAATTTCGATGAGGGTAAAGCCCTTTTCGTTCCAAAATTTTTGATGGCCGTTATTCATTCGTTTTGAGGATTATTGCTCGCTCTCCGCTGATCCTGCGCCTTCAGCTCCTGGAGTCGCTGAAACACATCCACCCTTTCGAAAAGAGATATCGCAATCTTTGTCCTCTCCCCCTGGTTGGTTGTCTGCACCGTAGGAAATAATATCAAATGTTTTTCCATCTGATTCATAAGCATAATCTGCTTCCCACGGATCCTTTGGCAATTGTCCATCTTCAAAGAAACCACCTGGCGGATAGTTTTTACATTCGCGGCCTGACGGTTTTGAAACTAAAGACTCTAGGCCTTGGTCAGTTGTTGGATAGAAATTACATTTACGATTAAATTCTTTTAACGTTCCTGAAAGCATACCCATTTGAGTAATAGCTGCTTTTACTTTTCCTTCATGAAATTGATCAAAAATCTTTCCTGCAACGAATGTACCAGCAATACCCATTAGTGTTAAGGCAATGAGGATTTCGATAAGAGAGAAGCCTCTCTGAGACTGAAGAACTGTGCGTGCTGATGTAAACTGTAACTTTTTCATTATAAGAAACTCCATGTGAAATGAGACTCAAGAATTTTACCATTAACGTTGAATACTATTCAACTCCATCATTGGAATAACGACAGAAAAGACCACAAAGCCAACGCCTAGGCCCATGGCCACCATCATGATGGGTTCAAGCGTAGAAGTCAAATTGTTGAGTTTATTATTTACCTGATCTTCATAATTCTCTGACACAATCATTAACATTGGCTCAATTTCACCTGATCGTTCACCTAGCTTAATCATATGTGTCATCATTGTTGGAAATAGTTGACTCTTAATTAAGGGTATCGACATCGATGCCCCTTCTTGGACAAATGTTCGCGCTTCTTCTACAGCTTTTTGCATATGAACATTAGCAATCAAATTTTTAACAATAGTGAGAGAAGTTAAAATGGGCACGCCTGAGTTTAAAAGAGTCGCTAGGGTAGAGCTAAAACGGGAGACGTTGATCATGGTGACCAATTCTCCAACGAGGGGAAGCTTGAGAATGGTTTTATGCCACCAGAGTTCTCCACGAGGAGAAGCAATAAATTTTCGAATCAAGTAAAAGACCGCTACTGCGCCAATGATCAAAAGCCACCAATAGTTTTGAACGATATTTGAAATGCCAATAGATATTCTTGTCATTAAAGGTAATTCGCGTTTCATGCTGACAAAAATTTTGGCGATCTTGGGAATGACGACCGCAAAAATGACTCCAAACATCACCGTCCCGATTAGAACCATGATAATGGGGTAAGTTAAGGCACCTTTGATTTTATTTTTTAGTTTGAGCTGTGATTCTGTAAAATCGGCCAATCTCATAAGTACGACTTCGAGGTTTCCCGATTGTTCTCCGGCTTCAACCATGTTGACATAAACATTATTAAAAATTTTCGGATAATCATTGAGGGAAGCGGCGAGGGAACTCCCTTCATTCACTTTTTGACGAATTTCAGAGAGCACGATTTTTAATTTGGGGTGATCTGTCTGGTCCATCAAAGCAGATAAGGCTTCAACAATCTGAATTTTCGCTTTGATTAGTGTCGCCAGCTGACGTGTCATGAGTGATAAATCCTCAATGTTCACTCCGCCACCGAAATTAATACTATTTTTTTGTTTCATGGTATCAGCTTTTTGCTCGACAATTTCGATCAGCATAATACCTTGTGATTTTAATTTTTGCTTAGCCTGATTCAGACCTTCTGAATTGATTGTGGCCTTAATTTCTTTGCCACTGCTGTTAATGCCTTTATAACTGAAAATGGCCATGACTTAAATTCCTAACCTTCTTCTTCTTCGTTGATCACTCGAACCATTTCATCAATTGAAGTGATACCACGAAGGACTTTATAGATTGTATCTTGACGAAGAGTCGACATGCCTTGTTCAATGGCCTTCTTTTTAACTGTGGCGGCATCAGCTTTTTGCATCACGAGCATTCTAATATCATCAGTGATCAGAAGCAGCTCTGCAACTGTCGTACGACTGGCATAACCCCTCCAATTACATTTTGGGCAACCTTCTGATTTAAAAATAGTGGCGTCACTCGGAAGACGGGTCAAACCTATCACCTTGAGTTCTTCTGGAGTGATATTATGAGGCTTCTTGCAATCGTTACATAAAGTTTGAATCAAACGTTGGGCAAGAACGGCTATTAGAGAAGAGGCTATCAAGAAGGGTTGAACCCCCATATCGATGAGACGGTTGGGACATGAAGCTGCATCATTGGTGTGAATTGTAGAAAGAACAAAGTGACCTGTAAGTGAAGCTTCAATCGCCATTTGGGCGGTTTCAAGATCTCGAGTTTCTCCGACCATTATAACATCAGGGTCTTGACGAACGATGGAGCGCAGGGCGCGAGCAAAAGAGAGATCGATTTTATGATTCACTTGAATCTGACTAACTCCAGAAATTTCGTATTCCACCGGATCTTCAACCGTAATGATCATTTTGTCAGGAGTTTTAATCCGATCGAGCATACCAAAGAGAGTAGTGGTTTTACCAGAACCAGTAGGTCCAGAAACGTAAATCACACCATGTTTGCGCTTGGACATTTCATCCAGCTCTCGTAATGTTTTTCCGTGAAATCCTAAATGCTCTAATTGAAGTACGCGATTACTCTTCTCGAGTACACGCATGACCACTCGTTCACCGGTTTGCACGGGAACAGTAGAGAGACGAATATCGACGTCTTTTCCAGCAATTTTAATTTTAATACGACCATCTTGAGGCATACGTTTTTCAGCAATATCAAGCTTCGCCATAACTTTAATACGAGCAGTAACGGCGGCATGGGCCTTGATTGGTTGACGTAGAATTTCAGACATAACTCCATTAATACGAAAGCGATAAACAGATTCGCGATCGTAAGGTTCAATGTGAATATCTGAAGCGCCTTCTTTTACAGCTCTAAAAATAATTGAGTTTACAAAACGAATGACGGGAGCTTCGTCAGCGCCAGCATCGAGGATATCGATTGGACCTTCAAGGTCTAAACCTTCTTCGAACTCGTCTTCGAGAGAACCTACAATATTGCTTGTGGCCTTTTCATATATGCGATTGATGGCCTCTTGGATTTTCATCGCAGGAGCCACAACCAGTTTCACTTCTTTTTTATACAGTTCTTGAAGATCGTTTATGGCATCGAAGTTAAAAGGATCTGTCATGGCAACAGTCAAACTCACTTCCGTTTCAAGAATCGGGATGAGTTCATTTTGCTTGGCATAGTTGATGGGCACTGGATGTGTGATATTGGGGTCAATATCATCGATCTTAAGATCGGCCATGAAAGGAATTTCAAACTGATGGCATAAAACTTTAACGATATCGTGAGGAGTTATATAGTTTTTTGCGAGAAGAATTTCTCCGATCAAGCGACCAGAATCTTCTTGAATCTGCAGAGCTTCATTCAATTGACCTTCAGTAAGATTTGTATGAGCTAAAAGCAGCTCTCCTATCTTATTAGAAGGGGCTTCCATCTTTTTGAGTAGGCCCTCGGAAATTTTCATGACTAATCCTTCTGTGTTCCTGCTTTTTTCTCGTTCACTTGTTGAATGATCTGTTGATAATCAGGGACAGCGACTTCAGAGAGATCATCTTTGAGTTCAAAGATTTGATCATTTTCTGCTTTTTCTTCATTACTTTTTTGGTCGATACCTGGCTCGTCATTTTGACGAAGGTACTTACTGGCCTCATCAGTATCATAGAGAGGTCCCTCTCCTTGAGCTTTCGCCTTTTCATAAAGCCCTTTAACAGTTGTTCCAAACGGATCGTCTTCTCCAACCACGCTCTTCAAGTGAGCGCCACGGCGGTTAAGGAGATCTTTGACAGTATCAGATGAAGCTTTTTGATATGAAGTTAAAATTTTAGGAGTTAGGAAAAAGAGGAGGTTCACTTTTTCAACAACTCGAGTTTGGTTTTTAAACAACCAACCCAAAACGGGAATATCACCGAGAAGGGGAACTTTGTTTTGGGTGAAAGACTCTTTGTCTCTCATTAAGCCGCCCATGGCGATTGTATCGCGATCGCGAACCACAACATTAGTAACAGCTGTTCTCTCTACAGTTGCAACACCACCACCGCTTGTGCTTGGGACAGAGCGATTAGAGAAGTCTTGAATCTTCTGATCAATTTTGAGTTTTACAAAACGAGTCACTTTATTAATTTGTGGTGTGATTTTGAGAGTTAGGGCCACTTTTTGTTGTTTAACAGACTCAGAAGTTCCACTGGCCGAAGTTGTTCTTTCAACAACAGGAACAGATTCGCCAACTTCAAAAACTGCTTCTGTATTATCCAGAGCTAGAATTTGAGGAGTTGCTAAAACGTTGGTATCTGAATTTGAAGCAATCGCAGTAATCAAACCATTGATGGTATTTACTTTAAGTTTTTGACCGCCGACATCAATATCAACGCTCTTACCAACTCCGGCGCCCACAAAGAGACCGCCAAGATTGGTGATATTTTGTGAGAGAAGATTGACCAAGTCACTTGAACCGCCTGTGAAGCCAGCTCTTTGGGCATTTCCAGAACCATAAGCACCAAGAATACTGATACCGAAGCCACGAGCTTTAGAGACGTTTGTCTCCATCATCATACCTTCAACATAAACTTGGTCGCGAGGAATATCGAGCTTCTTAATAACTTCTTTAATAGTTAGGTAATCAGTTGGAGAAGCTGTTACCACAATAGCGTTATTGTCTTTATCAGCATTTATTTTCACTTCATTGTTAAAGAGTGAAGTGCCACTGTCTGACACGCCTTTGGCAAGAGGATTCGTTTTTGTCGCTTTAGCTCCGGAGACTAGTGAAGAGAGGGTTTTGGTTAAAGCTTCGGCATCCCCATAATTCAAATAGTAAACGTGAATTTGTCCGCCGCTTCCAGCAGGAGTTGTCACATCTAACTTGGAGATCAAGTCGCGAAGTTCTTTGGCCCCTTGGGCATTGGCCATGGCAATAATGGTATTGGTGCGAGGTTCAGCGATAATTTTAGAAATGTTTTGACCTTGAGAGTTGGTAGAAACTGCACCTGCGACTTTAGAACCTGTTGAACTTTTTAAAATCTTGTCCAAGAGTGCCGCTATTTCTTGAGCAGATGAATGTTTCACTGGAATAATCTGGAGTGTTTCTTCGTGCCCAGGAATATCAATAAAGCGAATAAGGCGAACTAAACGATTGATGTTATCACCAGTATCTTGAACGATGATGGTATTGGTTTGTTTGATATCAATAATTCGACCATACCGAGACATAAAGGGACGGAACGAGCGAGTGACTTCAGTTGAAGAGATATTCTTTAATGGAATAATTCTCATCACATAGTTTTCGGTGTCAGGAGTATAGTTCCCAGTATAAATCTTAGTCGGAGTATAGCGAATATCTCTTGAGTTAACGATTTTCCAGAAGGCACCAGACTTAACCAATGAGTACCCATTGATATTGAGAGCGGTGAGATAAGCTTTCCACGCATCACCAACGGTAATTGGAGTAGGGGCTACGATTGAAATCTTACCTTTCAACTCTTTATCCATAATCAAGTTGATACCGGTAAGCTTTTGCATGTGCTTGGTAAGTTCTTCAAGACTAACATTTGGAAAATCAAAACTTGTTACAACTTCTGGTCCAAAAGCAGTTTCAGGATTGAGGTTGACGTAATTTTTATCTTTCGGAGCAAGCTTGCTGGCATTGACTCCTGTGCCTCTGCCAAAGATCTCAGCATCGGAGTTGTCTTCATTATCTGCACCTAAAGCCGCTTGAGGAGGAGCTTCTTCAGCATTATCAAGCAAGGCTTGTGCTGATTCAGTATTCTCTTCTTGAGCTGGGGGGGCAAAATTAGTTTTACTCCTAAATTTCCCAAATTGAGCATGGGCCGGAGAAGCCAAACTCAAACAGAGAGAGAGAGGAAGTAGGCGAAGCAGGTGTCTACATTTCATACGTCAATCCTTGAACGTTATTCAAAATCATATTCTAAATTTTGTTCCATTCCATTTCTTTGAACAGAAAGCTCGAAATGATCAATATCACGAATCCGACCGAACAGATTCATAACCTCATTTAAATTTTCAATCTTTTTACCATTAATTGAACAGATGATGTCCTCGTCTTGGATACTAAGCTTTGAATAAAGCGATCCAGGAACAACTTCCGTCATTTTAAAACAGAGCGAACCATCTGGATTCTTTATCTGAATGGCCCGAGCTTGAGTTAGAATATCACCAATGTTCTTGAGAGCATCATCACGAAGACTCTTTTTAATTTTAAAATTATTTCCTGTATTGCTAATGCCTGAATCTGTCGCTTCCTTGATCATTTTTTGACCTTGAGCTGACGAAATGACATTAATTGGATTTGGCTTTTCATCTTTTGGGTCCGCACCAGAGACAAATTCGCACTGACCAGTTTGGAGATTTTTGAACACCAGTTTTAAGCGATCAATCTTTCCAATTTCGGCCATATTATCAAGTTTTTCACCTTCGCGGATTTCGGTTAAGTCTTTTCCGCCACGAACTTGAACAGAAGCAATCGATTTTACACTGTCTTGAAGGACTGTCGTATTAACTAGTTTAATGGGAAGCGAGCTGCGTGAATTGGCCGTGTCGCAAATTTTGGGTCCCACATCTCTTGGACGATCTGGTCTTTGGGCCTGGGCAGTTCCAGTGGCATCAAAGAGATCCTTTTGTGAAATGAGTTGAACGTCATTACCCATAACCGCAGGAGCTTGTTGATAGCCTGATTGTTTCTTGTCTTGAACAGGAGGAGTTAAGAAGAGCGCAGTTGTTTTACCAGTATAGTAAAAAAGAGAAATCAAGCTCAAGGCTGCAAAAGTGCGATGGACGTGATGACGATTTTCAGGAGCTGTTATGAGCTCATAGATTTTTTCCCAGTCGACAGCACCTTGAAGCTTTGCAGACCAAGAGTTGCTCATATATTTCTTAGGCTTTAATTGATTTCGCTGGAGATAACTTTGAAAGCGAATTTTGAGATCACGAAAAAAAACATGAGCTTTTGACGGTATAGGAAGAGGAATTTCTCCCGTTTCTTCGCGATGCTCATCATCACTTATTTCTTCTTCCCCAATTTCTTCTTCATAGTCATCTTGATTTTCGTCATCCTCTTCCTGATAACGATCTTCATATTCATCAACAGACTCTTTGGACTTACGTCCAAAAATCGTCGCAAACTTTTGCTTAATTTTATTTAATAATCCTTTCATGGGCCGCTTCGCGCTTCCTTGCTCGAGTACTTCACTTTACTTTTATTTTAAAGGAGTTATACCCAATGCATCAAGCAATCTTTTTATCTATTTACACTTATGCCGAATTGAAAAAGTCGGTTAATGCCTTTTTTAGGCATTAACTTAGATATCACTTCTTTGATGGGGACAAAATGGTTACAATATTTGTGATTATTATAACCGTCATTTTTTATCAGGAGTTTTTTCATGTCTCAGCATATCGATTCTGTTGTTGGCTCGCTCTTTTTTGGCAAAGTAGATGACAACCATGTCTTTCCATTTCCCCAATTCACTGCAGATCAAAGTGGTTTAGCAAAAGAAATCATCGATGCTGTTGATAAATTTGCTGAAGACAATATTAAGAGTACGGAGTTTGACGAGAAGGGAGAACTACCTCTTGATGTTCTTCAAGGCTTGGCGGCGTTAGGTCTTTGCGGCTTGGCCGTCGAAGAGCAATACGGTGGAATGCAACTTGATTATTCGCTCTATTCAAGAGTGTTTGAACAAGTCGCAGGAATTGATGGTGCCGTTGCTACAACTCTTGGGGCCCACCAGTCAATCGGTTACCGCGCTATAATTAATGAAGGAACTCCGGAACAAAAAACAAAGTGGCTACCAAAGCTGGCGAGTGGCGAATCAATTGCGGCTTTTTGTTTGACTGAACCAGGTTCAGGCTCTGATGCTTATTCAATTAAAACCAAAGCGACGAAAAATGCTGATGGAACATACACTATTAAAGGTCAAAAACTTTGGATCACGAATGGTGGTTTGGCCGAAATTTATACCGTATTTTGTAAAACCGATCACGAAGTTGACGGAAAGACAGTTGAAAAGATTTCATGTTTGGTCGTAGAAAAAGGCACAGAAGGTCTCTCTTTTGGTGAAAAAGAAAACAAAATGGGAATTCGCGCTTCAGAAACTCGTGCCGTCTATTTTGATAACGTCAAAGTTCCAGCTGAAAATATGATTGGTGAAGCCGGAAAAGGTTTTAAAATTGCCATGAACGTTTTGAACTCTGGACGTCTTTCTCTTGGAGCAGGTTCAGTCGGTGGTATGAAGAAAATTATGGCGCTTGCAACAGAACATGCTCGTACACGTAAACAATTTGATAAACCAATTAATGAATTCGGTTTGATTCAAGAAAAATTGGCCAATATGGCTTCTCTTACTTATGCAGCTGAATCTGTTGTATATCTAACAACAGGTAACATTGTAAGAGGGATGAAAGATTATTATCTCGAGTCTGCTGTATGTAAGGTCTTTAACTCTGAATGTCTGTGGGAAGTGGTGGATACTGGACTTCAAATCGCCGCAGGTAACGGTTATATGAAAGAATATCCTTATGAAAGATTGATGAGAGATTCTCGAATCAATCTCATTTTCGAAGGAACGAATGAAATTCTTCGCTGCTTTATTGCCCTGTCAGGAATTAAAGAGCCTTCAGAAGATTTAAAAGAACTTGGAAAAATTGCTGACATGTCAAAAGCACTTCAAGATCCTATTAAGTCACTTGGCGTCCTTACTGACTTTGCAAAAGGCAGAATTTCAAAAATGGTAGGGTCAAGACTTCTCACTCAAGCTCATCCTTTATTAGAAGAGTGGGGAACTCATTTCTCAAATATGCTCGGTGACTTTGCCATTCAAGTCGAAAATACATTGATGAAGTATGGACGGAAGATTATCGATCATGAGCTTCCACAAAAGCGCTTGGCCAATATGACCATTCAACTTTATGCAATGTTGGCGGTGATCTCGAGAACAACTCTTATTTTGAATGATGAGAAATTGGATCAAAAAGAGAAGGACTATTGTCTCGCTCTTTGCCAATATGCCTGTAGAGAATCTCGCCATAAATTTATGACCAATTTTAGATCAATGAATCGCAATGCTGATAAATTGGTAGAAAACATTTCACAGATGGTAAGTGAGCGAGGTGGTTACGGACTCGATATCGTTAATTACTAAAAATCTTTTTTTAACTTCGGTGCTCATTTTAGTGGGCACCGCTTGTTCTTCTCCAAGTCCTCAACCTAAAAAAGTCGTTGAAGCTGAAACAATTGGAGATATGCTCGAGCGTAAGCTCGTGATTGATGGGCGACCCACTCAGCAAAATCAACATTCCCTTTTTCTAGATAGAACAAGCGACTATGGTCTCGACAATATAAAGGCCACTCAGATTTATGCGGTCGACTTTAATCTCGATGGGCACCAAGATTTAGTTCTTTTACCTGAACATTATTCAAGTCCTCGCTTTTTTGAAAATAAAAAAGGGAAATTTGTTGAACTTAAATATTCTCCCTTCCCCAAATTGATTCGCGCTCAGGCCATGGTTTTTGTGGACCTCGATCGTGATGGTCAAAAAGATCTTATCACTTACACTCTCAATCAAAGAACTGCTTTAAATTGGGATCCCATTGTTGTTTATCGTGGAGCCTTTGCTAAAGGAAAATTGTCCTATCAAATTTGGCCAAACGCTGTGAGCTTAAGTCCAGACGCCACTTCATCTGTTGTTCCTTTTGATTTCGATCTCGATGGAAACCTTGATCTCTATGTTGGAAATTGGTACGACATGCGATCAAATCCTCCCGTTAATCGACCGGACCGTTTATTAAAAGGTGATGGCTTTCGTTTTTTTGATAACAGCGCACTCTTAGCGGATGAACATCATTTTAAAAGAGATATCAAATTATTCGATAATGCCAGACCGACAATGGCCGTTAGTCTTTGCGATGTTGATCAGAACGGAAGACCTGATATTCTGACTTCTTCTTCCGGTGGATATTTTAATAAAATGTGGCTCAATCTAAAGAAAGGTCAGCAATGGCTGATGCAAGATTATAGTGAAAAAGTGGGTTTTGCACACGATCCTGATGGAGTGGGACCCTTGTCAGGCGGAAATAGTTTTTATGCAAGTTGTACTGATTATAATAATGATTCGATCATGGACATTGCAGTAGGTGAGCTTTTCCATTCCTATGAAAGCGAAAAGGTCGATCGTTCAGCCATTTTAACTGGATCGTCGTTAACTTTCCCCCCTGCTTTTATTCGCAATGAATATATTAATGATGACGGATCAGGGAGATGGACTCAAGCCGATCGTCGCGGTACTTTTGCTGATCTTAATAACGACGGTTTGATTGATCTCATTATTGATAATTCAGGTTATCCACCGAAAACTCGTTTAGTTGTTTTTAGGCAACACCCTGATCATAGTTATGAAGATGTGGCTTTGGACTGGGGGGTTGACGTGATGAATCCTTCTGGCACTATCACGATAGATGTCGATGGCGATGGAGATTTGGATTTATTAGTCGGTCAAAATAGTATTCGTGACTCAAAAATTGAAAACCACCTGACACTTTTTGAAAATCAAACTGATTCAAAAGTAAAATCTCTTTCTATCAAGTTGCATGGTCAACGCAGTAATCGTGATGGAATTGGCGCCAAAATTGATGTTTATTCAGGCAATCAAATTCAACGACGAATTCATCAACTCTGGTCTGGCCCCTTGTCTTCACAATCTGAAAATAAATCTTTCTTTGGACTTGGCAATGACAATGTAAAAAAAATCATCGTGACTTGGCCGATTACGAAATCGAAAGATGATGAAAAGAACCTTGTCGTAACTTACGATCTAAGTCGAGCAAGATTAAAAGCTCGTTCTGTCATTACTCTTTGTGAGAGTGGTCAATGGCATAGAGGTCTTGCTCCCTGCTCAAATAAATAAATTAATGAATAATCTCTGCGATTTCTTTGATATGCCAAGGCATTGATTTGAAATTAAGTGTCGTCATAAAAATTTGTGATTGAGGTAGGTTTGGAAGTTCATAAACTTTGATATGATCATTTTTTCGCAAAAGATGATCGGGGACGACGGCGATTCCAATGCCAAGTCTGACTAACTCAACGATAACATGTATGTCGGATACTTTGATAATAGATTGGCCTTGTTTGCGCGAAATTTGATATAGATTGTCCTCGCTACCATAGACGATCCATCGATATTCATTAAGCTTTTTACGATTAACTTCATCTTTTGAAATAAGGACTAGTTTTTCGTCAAAGAGCTTCAGTGAACTGATCAAGTCAGTTTGAATTTCATCGGTTGAGAAAATAATATCATAGCGTCCCTCTTCAAGCCCTTTCTTAAGAGAGGCTTTGTCTCCAACATTTATTGAAAGACTGCGATTACTTTTTTTGTAATATTTTTGAATTCGAGGAACGAACCAATTTTTGAGAAGGCCATGAAGGATACCGATATGAATGGGGCGTGAGTCTTCTTTCTGAAAAATATCACTACTGGTTTGATCAAAGCGCTGTAGCGCCATCAAAAAAGATCTTCCTTTGTCAGTGAGTATCACTTTTTTTGACGAGCGAATGAAAAGCTCTTGTCCGACACTTTCTTCAAGGAGCTTCACTTGGCGTGAAACAGCGGATTGGGCGATTCCTAGAATTTCAGCGGCCTTGGAAAAGGAGGCATGTTCGGCAGTTAGGAGAAAGGCCTTGAGGTAGCGGTAATCCATTAATCATCTTCCTTAACGGGGAGAATCTTATCTTCATCTTGGCGCCAAAATTTTCCCATGAACTCTTTTTGCTGTGGATGAGTGAGTACAAAACCATCCGCGTTTTGTTCAGGATCAAATTGAAAATCGATATGGATTTTTTGGGCATAAAAGGCACAGAAGGGATCAAAAACGAAAGGCAGACCCTCAGCTTTTACTTCGAAATCTTGATCGTGCTTCTCGTCAAAACCAAGAGCATAGTCGAAACCACCGCATCCTTTGCCACTGATTGTAATGCGAATCGATTTCCCCTCTAGAGTCCAATCATTTTCCAGCATCAGACGCAATTGGTCTGTCGCCGACTTAGATAAAGTTGGTTGAGGGGCAGCAATTCGCTCGCGATCGATTTCAAATCCCACGGTTGATATGTCCTTTGAAAAGGGGCAATATATGATGGTTTTTATGACACATACGCAACACTAAGGGAAGCATTCTATGCAAAAGTCAATTCAGCTCGATTATAAATTATTGATTGAACGTCCAGAAGAGCACTATGTGAAGGTTATTATTAGTGGTCAATTTCCACAGGATGAAGAGTCTTTATCTTTCTTTTTGCCAAGTTGGTCTCCTGGTTCTTACTTAATGAGAGAGTATGCTCGCAATATTCGCAAACTCACAGTGACTAGCGAAACAGGGGAGAGACTTTATGCCGAACAAATGCATAAGGGAGTTTGGGATGTTGAACGCTTACATACTGGGGTTAATCAGAAAAGAGCAAATTCTTTTGAAGTGAGTTATGAGATCTATTGTCACGAATTGACTGTTAGAACTTCGCATGTCGATCTCAGTCATGCCTTTATTCATGGGCCTTCGGTCTTTATGGGCGTGAAAGATTATTCCATGCCAAATCCTAAACTCGAAGTTCGCTTTCCGCCGTTGTGGTCAAAAATTTCGACAGGACTTAAAGATATTTCAGAAAAAAGAGAAGTGTTTCTTTATTCAGCGGAAGATTACGATACTTTAATCGATGCTCCTCTCGAGATTGGCTGTCATGAGACAGATGGATTTCGAGTTCAGAACGTTGATCATGAATTGGCCTTCTACGGAAACGTCCTCCCTCATAATCGCAAGATTAAAGAAGACATGAAGACGATTGTCGAAACAGTACTTGCAACCACTAAAGAAATTCCTTACGAAAAATATACTTTTATTACGCACTTTGTACCAAGCAAGTACGGTGGTCTCGAACATTTGAATTCGACAGCTCTACATTTTTCGCCAACTCTTTTGAATGATCGCAAAGAGTATGTGAACTGGTTGGCCCTCGTCGCTCATGAGTATTTTCACACTTGGAACGTAAAGCGTATTCGCCCTGTAGAGCTTGGGCCCTTTGATTATTTGAATGAAGCAATGACTCGAATGTTATGGCTTGCTGAAGGCCTCACCAGTTTCATGGATGAACTTTTTGTTGTTCGATCGGGACTTTGTTCACTTGAAGAGTATCTTGATATGCAAAAAGATAATTGGAATCGAATGCTCGGTATTCCCGGACGTTATTTTCACTCACTCGACGACAGTTCTTTCAATGCTTGGATTAAACTCTATCGTCCTGATGAAAACTCGGCCAATTCATCCATTAGTTATTATTTAAAAGGTGGCATTGTTTTCTTTGCCCTCAATATTTTATTGAATGAGAAAGGCCTAAGTGTTGATCATTTATTTGATGCCCTTTGGACTCGCTATAAAAATGATCCTGCTCATGGAGTCACCAGTGATGAAGTTTACGACATGGTTGAAAAACTTGGTGGTAAAGAAATTTGTGATGAGTTCAAAATGCTTAATCAAACGACTGAAGAATTAAATCTTGAAAAGTATGCTCAAAAAATGGGATTAGAAATAGTTTGGGAAGAATCCAAAGCTCCTTATGTCGGGGCCAATGCTGATATTCAAGGTGATCGTGTTTTTCTAAAATCAGTGGCACTAGATTCTCCCGCATCGAAAGCAGGACTCAATGCTGACGATGAAATCATTGCTTTGAATGGTATGCGTGTGACAAAGAAAGAATGGGGTGACTTTTCTAAAATGCTACTTGTAGGAACACCTTATGAGATGACACTTTCGCGCTTGGGGCAATTGATGAAAGTCGTGTTCACGCCTGGAAAAGCACCTCGTACAGTTAAGGAAATTAAACCCGTGAATAAAGCTCTGGTTACTCAAGTTTTGGGTCTTAAAAGCTAACTATTTGAAATACCATCCACTCTAGTTTTATCAATAACTTGCCGATAAGCCTCTGAGAAAACTTTTTTTCTCGGAGGTCTATTTTTGTCGAAAGGTTATGCCATAGTTCGACCAGGTAACCGTATTGAAGGGATTGGAATGAATCGCCTTCGTTGGTTAATGGAGCAAGGAGAGTTTTCTCCTTTTAACTATGTTTATGACTACGACCAATTACTTTGGATTCGTCCTAGTGACGAACCAACTCTCGCGACGATTGAATTACTGGCCCATTGGATTGAATCGCCGTTTGAAAAACCTTCATTTAATCCGCCGCCTTTTCCTCCAGAGATGAATGACAGTGTTCCAGATCAAATCAAAGAAGAAGTTTATACAGCAGCTGAAAATCCAGAAGTTGATAAATGGCAGCTAGAGGTATCGTTGTTAGAGCAAGAGAATGCTGATGCCATGGAGCGATTAATTGAAAAAGAAAATCGCATTGTTGAGCTCATGGAGCAAAATAAAATCCTCCGTAGTGATGTGTGGAAAGTTGATCTTGAAAGCAAAATTGTTCAGCTCGAAAATTCTAATATGGCTTCTCAACAACAAATTGAAATCCTTAAGAAGGAAGTTCTTTTTTATAAGCATAAATTAGCTGAGAAGAGTAAGGCATTGCGGAGTCTTAAAATTAAAGCACGCAACCTTCTTAAGTCGAAAGAAGAGTTGGGCGAGCATTTTGAGCAAGCAATTAATACTGGTTTATTAGTCCAAAAGGAATTAGAACACTTGCAAGAGGACATTACAAAATTAAAAATAGAAAAGCCAAAAGTCGTCGAAAAAATTGTAGTCGTTGAGAAAAAAGCTGAAGAGCCTGTGCAAAAGAAAGTGGTTGCTCGTAAGCCACCCGAGGTGAAACCAAACTTTGAACGCATGCAGGAAACTCTTAATACTAAATCGCCACAAGAGTTACAGACTTTGATGGGGGAATTTTATGAAATTTCAAACAACCCCGTTTGGATGATACAGCATGAAGGTGTAGAGAAGGGGCCGTTTCGATTTGAAGATGTTCGTTCAATGATTAAATTCAATCGCCTCGACCATCAATCTCAATTAAAGAAAAAAGGTGAATTAAACTGGTCTCCTATGATTGAGTATGCTGAATTTTCTGCACCTGTAGAAGAAGTAGATGTGAATGAAGATGGCACTATCTCTCGTCATTTTTTAATTAAAAGAAGTGAGTATCGCGCGCCCTTTTATGAAGTTGCTGAAGTTCAAGTTGGCAATGTCACTGTTAAAGGATTTTGCGTTTCACTTTCTGTTTCTGGATGCTTCATAGAGCTTCCGCGACTGAACGATAAAATTCTATCAGTGGGTGCTGAAGTCGAAATTGTTATAAATGCGACTTCTCTCAATCATCGGATTCAATCAAAAGCGATTATTAGGCGCTTATCTCAAAAGCGACCTAAGGGAATTGGATTGTCTTTTGAATTTTTAAACGCTGAGTCAAAAGTAATCATCGAAACTTTTATTAATCAACTGCTAAACAAGCAGTTAGAAAACGCCGCATAGCATTTTCTTTCTGAATAAAAAATAATCATTCTTAAATTGACTTCATTCGACTCACAGGAGTAAGTTCCGCACATGAAAACACTAGTGCTCATGAGTCTCTTTTTGACCTTTTCTTTGCGTGCTCAAACGCAAACGCTGCCATGGATTCAGCTTTCAGGTAATGGTTATTATTCATTTATTGTGACTGCCCATGTCGGATTAAAGGCCCAAAATACAGGTGATGACCGCTGTATGAACGTTGTTGATTATGACGATGAAGAGTATCGCAATCCCCATGTTTTCCATATCGATGCTTACACATGGGTTGATTATACTAATCGTTATTACCTTGACTTTAACGTCGAAAATCGTCTTAAAGACGAAATCAGCCGCCAGAGAGAAAATGGCGTTTTATCGGGTCTCGATAGTATGTCAGTAGATGACTATATCAAGCTTTGTAATCCTGTTATTTTTCAAATTTCAGTTCTTCATCGCGATTCGCAACTTCAGTTGAGAGACACTCCAAATGCTAGCTATACGACAGATTATGAGATCGAATATGGCTCAACGCGCGTAGGGGATTATTCATTCTCCAGAGCTCCAAAATATATTTCTTTTGACATTAAATTCTTAGAGTAATTTTACATTACTTGTCGCTTTGCATATCATTTGGTATCAAATGATAATGATTTTATTTTAGGAGCCTTCAATGTACCCACACGAAGTTCAAGCAACGATGGCCAAGATTATTTTTTTCATTTTTGCTACTCTTATGGTTTGCTTCTCTCGCGCTAATGCCTTTGAAGTTCCTAGTTATCAATCAGCTCCTGTTGTCATTAATCACATCTCAAAATAGCATAAGTTCAAACTAATAATCATTATTAGAAAAAGTTATAGACATAATCTGTTGATTTAGCGTACAATTTTTTCGTCTACACATCCCCATATAATTGCTTAAGGAGACCAAAACTATGAGCGAATTCACGACTAGAAACGATGCCCGTCATACAGCAACTCACAGAAAAGAGCGCAAGATCGATCTTCCTACAGATGCTAAGGGTAACTATCTTAAAGTGAGCCAGTTTTTTGGTGAATGCATCTTTGACTACAGAACGACTGATGGAATTCCAGAGAACGTCCGCAAAGAAATTATCGATTGTGTGACCACGGCAAAGCCCGTTCGTCGCGAGCACGCTGAAGTTATTGCGAAAGCTGCAGTTGAATGGGCGACGGCCAATGGGGCCACTCACTTTTGCCACTGGTTCCAACCATTGACTGGCACAACCGCCGAAAAACATGATGCCTTTATTAGTTTTAAAAATGGCAGACCTATCGATCACTTGAGTGCTGGTCAGCTTATGCAAGGCGAGCCCGATGCTTCTTCATTTCCACACGGTGGGAGTCGCTCAACATTCGAAGCTCGTGGATATACGACTTGGGATTTGTCTTCTCCTATGTTTTTAATGGAAGGAGTGAACGGTAAAACACTTTGTATTCCTACCGCTTTTATTTCTTATCATGGCAATGCACTTGATATGAAAACTCCTCTTTTGAGATCAATCAATAAACTATCAGAGCATGCCACTAAGTTTTTGCATTTAATTGGTGATAAAAAAGTTTCAAGCGTAAAAGTTAATTGTGGTCCAGAACAAGAATATTTCTTAGTGGATAAAGCTTTTTACTATTCACGTCCTGATTTAGTAATGACTGGACGTGCTCTTTTTGGTTCTGTTTCCTCAAAGAACCAACAGCTCTCTGATCATTATTTTGCACAGATTCCAGAGAGAGTACTCTCATTTATGCAAGAGCTTGATCTTGAGCTTTATCGTGTCGGGATTACTGCTAAAACTCGCCATAATGAAGTCGCTCCAGGGCAATATGAAATCGCTCCACTCTTTTCTGAAGCAAACGTTTCATCAGATCAAAACCAACTTTTGATGGCGATCATGAGAAAGACAGCAGAGAAGCACAGCTTTGTCGCAATCCTTCATGAAAAGCCGTTCGCCGGTATTAACGGTTCGGGTAAACATTTGAACTGGTCAATCTCGACAGATGACGGAAGTAATCTTTTAGAACCAGGTGATGAGCCTCATCAAAACCTTAGATTTATGGCCGTGGTTGCAATTATCTGTGAGGCGGTTAAGCGTCATGGTGGCATGATGAGAGCTTCAATTGCTTCTCACTCAAACGACCATCGTCTTGGCGGTCACGAAGCTCCTCCGTCGATCATTTCGGTTTTCTTAGGAGACACGCTCGGTGAAATCATGGCCTCAATTGTTTCTGGAAAAACGTTCAAGCCAACTGATGATAATACTCTTGATATTGGAGCTAAGCAGTTAGCGCAATTGTTAAAAGATAACACTGATAGAAACAGAACATCTCCTTTTGCTTTTACTGGTAATAAGTTTGAGTTCCGTGCTTGTGGAGCTTCGGCCAATATTGGTATGCCCCTTGCTGTTCTCAATGCTGCAGTTACTGATGTTTTTGCCGACGCCATTGAAATTCTTGAAAAAGACTTGGCCGCTGGGAAAAAGAGTGATGATGCTTTGATGGATTTGACTAAAAAACTTATGACCAATTCCATCAATGTTGTATTTAACGGAGATGGATATTCTGATGAATGGATTGCGGAAGCTCAGAAACGTGGACTTCCAAACTTCAGAAACAGTGCAGATGCTTTCACAATGTTCAATGATACAAAAGCTCGCGAATTTATGGTGAAGCACAAAATTTACAGAGAGACTGAGCTCGATACCCGCTACAATGTATTGCTAGATAATTACAATACTGCGAGAGAAATTGAGTTTTATACAATGAACACTATGGTTCACCAAAATATCATTCCAAGTGCGATCAATTATAAATTAAAACTTGGCGATGTTTTGACTAAGCAAAAGGCCATCGGCGTTGAATCAAGCACGGAATTAGATCTCTACAAGAGAGTTAATTATGCGCTTGAATCACTTTACGACTCTAATCGCAATATGATGAATGAGTTGAGTGCTCTGCCAGAAGATAATCAAAAGAAGGCGCACAAGATTGCTCACGACTTGGTTGGCAAATTAGACGAAGTCGCGAAGTTCGCTAACGAGTTAGAAGAAGTTATCCCAGATGATATGTGGGATCTTCCTAAGTATTACGACATGTTGTTCTTAAGATAAGTTTTCGAAAAGGGCCTCCTTCGGGAGGCTTTTTTTATGGCAGATAGTACTCGGCAACTCCACCTAAGCCGTTTTGGTTGAATGGGAAAATGAGAGAGTGACGAGTGCTATTGTAAATAAGTTTATAGCCTTGAGCATTCATGGTTGGAATGGTCCAGTTTAAGGCTCCCATATCAATATTGTCCGTTAAGTTATGATAATAAAGTCTGTTGCTATATCTGTAGTAGAGCCATTCTTTTCCTGAGTGTCTAACGTAGACGTAGGCTTGATGAACGGGTCTCGCTAAAGTAACAAGTATGTTCATTGTTCCACCAGGAACTATCTGCCACACAACTTTTGAACTCGCTGTACTATCATAGGCCCTTTGCATCGTGATCCAACGGGAACCAACGGAATCCCAAGTTGGATTTCCAGGGTAGGAGTAATAAGGAACTTTGTTTGTTGCAGCGACTGCTCCATCAATCATTCCTTCATAGCCACCAACATAAGTTTTGGCGGGATCATTTGTGCCTGCCACATGGTCCTGGCGATATGGAGTGACTGCATCTGATGTATCAAATGTCTTCCACATAAAATCTTCGTAATGCGCCTCAGTCGAATTATACTTCATATTAGTGGTTAGAATTTTACTTCCATCAAATCCAACGACGAGCAGATAGCTTTGCGAGCTATTACACTTGCGAGAACTTCCCGCTAAACCATCATTGTTCCAATAATCATTGGCACCACAACCAACGACCAATTCCCAAAAGCCCGTCGAACGATTGAGTTTGTAAACTCTTTCTGCATTACCTCTGGTATAAATATCTCCATTGGCAGGATCGGCCACCCACCAATTGTAATCGTAAAGACTAACTGTCTTCGCGTCGACTCCTAGTGGAGCGACCCCAGAGTTACCCGTTCCTGCGATCACATTGATATTGCCTTCAATGGTGAACTGTTTGAAGTAGTACGAATCGCCAACAATGATGTCTCCATTATTGAGTTGATCAACCCATAGCGGACTATCGAACCTTGAGTTGAGGGCATTGACTCCATTTCCGTAATTTCGTCTTTGTCCGGCAAGAGTATAAACGTTACCGTTGGCCTCAACCGTTCTGATAGCACCACCATCGACGAAATAAGTTTTTCCACTTGGGTCGACGAAAATATCTGAAATTGTCATATTACATGAAAGGGCTGGTGTACCATCAGGACATTCCCCTTGGGTTCCTGAACCTAATACACGAGTATGAGTGCCATCGAAATTGATTCGATCGACATAATTTCTTCCAATGATATGATAAACATTTCCATCCATCCCATGTCTTCCGTGATAAGAAGCATATCCGGCCCAATCATCCATCGGTGTCGCCGCTAGAGTGACAGGATCAAAATAAGCGCGTGACCATCTTTCATCTAATCCACCATCAGGACGGGTACAGTTGGTGAATGATGGATGGTGGGTTGTTTGAGCAGTAATGCCTTCAATCGCCGATGTCATTGGGTTAAATTTAAAGGCGACACCAAAAACACGGCAACCGGAGAGGTCAACTGTTGGATCATAAGAGTCACCAGTATCAGCAGATGAAGCTGAGCTGATAATATACTTACTTGTCACTTGACCGGTGGCTGCTTTGTAGACTCTAATTCGAAGATCTGGGTTGTTCCAATCCTTAGTTGCGTATTCTGATTTAAAATATATATCGCCATTAGGAAGGGCAAAGAAAGGGAAGGAGCGATTGTTCCATCCTGTTAAAGCATGATTGTAAATGGAGAGCTGCTTTGGATCTGCAACAGTGTCTGCAGTATCTACTCCTCCACCAATAATGGTATCAATGGTTGGAGGATTTAAGTTTAAATCGACGCGACGAATGCGATTGCGATCAAAAATCAAAAGTCTATTTTGATAATCGAGAGCAATTTTCGTGGCTTGATTGAGAGTCGCTGCTGTTGCTACGCCACCATCTCCAGAAGAAGTTCCTGTTGCTTGGATAAAGATTTTTTGCTTTCCATCCGCCCTATCAATAGTAATGACCCCACGTTTATCATCGGCAAAGTAAAGGTCTCCATTTGAAGTTATTACCAGAGAGTCAATATCAGCATCCCAAGTTGTTTGCTCACTGTAGAACATCGCTGCCATGGCCGAACCGCCAAGACCTGATTCTGTGTTACCCGCGAGGATTTTGATCACTCCCGTGTTCATTGGGTTTGAAATCAATTTGGCATCAAGGGCTGAAGAGTCGGTGACTTTCACTTGGATTTTGTAAAAAGTGTTGAGAGGCGAACCACCTGTCCACTTAAAGCAACCTTCATCGGCGGCGAGAACTATTGTCGGGCAACCATAATTTGCATTATTAAGTGTCTCAGCTCCGGTGATCGGAACAAAAGTGATTTCATCTTCAGTATAATAAAGCGAGATCGCACCTGCTGGTAAGGTCAAGTTATCCCAAGCTTTCCAACGAATATAGACGTCTGTACCCGCTGGAACAGTGCCTTGTGCAATCGTTGGTGGGTTTGCAGTATTGTCAGCATTGGCCGCAATCACGTCTTGAATTTGAGGAGGAATACCTGGATCGTAGCCAATGGCGTATTTATCAACGCCAGTCGTACCAGCTCCAGCTGCAGTTAAAGTCGAAATATTTCCCGCTGCATCTTTAACGTAGGCGTAAACCGTATAGTTAATCGGTTGCCATCCTAAAAGATTATAAAAGCCTACGAGATTGAGATTTTGCGCAGGAGTGAGTCCAACTTGTGGAGAGTTGACCGCCACCCAGCACTCATCAGAAGCAATGGGAGCCACGGTGCTGTTTGAAACAAAACAAAAATGCGAAATCGGAACTTGGGCATTGGCCGAAGACCCTGTGAGATTTGTTGGTACGAAATTACTCTTTGATGGGTCAGTGGCAGTTGTCGCAACAGAACTTACTGTCGGAATATTTGTTTCGCGAATCCATGTTCCAACTACTGTTGTGGTTGTACCCAGTCCATTTGTCTGAGAGAAAGAGAAACTATAATTACCATCAACTGCAAACGAAGCCGTTGTCCAAGTGAAAGTTCCTGCGGTACACGTAGGAGAACCAGTTCCTGATCCTGTGACAGAAATGGCGTATGCTGAATCGCAAATACCTGTATAAGTGATGGTATTCGTATTAGTGATTTGATTTTCATCAGCAAGGTTAAGTTGAATATTTGGACCAGTCGTATCGCGAGTCCAATTGAGAGTGATGACAGATGTATTGGTCGCAGGGTCAGTTTGAGTGAGGGTATATGTTCGCAATCCATCAGTTGAAACGACTGGAGTTGTCCAAGTCCAACTTCCTGACGAACATGAAATCGCATCACTGGTGGCACCTGAGATAATAATGGGATTGGTTCCTTCACATGAACCATCGTAAATCTGAGAGCTCTTATTGTTAGTCAAGTTGGTTGATTGGTTTACGGTAAAGACCGGAGCAGTGTTATCACGAGTCCACTGAAGAGGGAGGGCCGTCGATGTGTTTCCGGCAGCATCAGTTTGGACTAGTGAGAAATTATAAGTTCCATCTATGGTCTTGGTTGGAGTGGTCCAATTCCATGCGCCAGAGACACAAGCAAAAGAACCGGTGAAATCACCTGTCACACTAATGGTGTAATTGCCTTCACAAGTTCCGGTCCAAGAAACTGTATTGGTATTGGTTAAAATAGGTGATGCTGGTGAGGTTCGAGTAATAATTGGAGGTAAATTATCGTTGATATAAGTTCTATTAACTGTGGTTGTGTTTCCAGCGGCATCAGTTTGCGAAACGACGATGTTCTTTGGGCCATCACCGGTAGTTAAGTTCACTGTCTGTGAGTATGTTCCCCCAGAACAGGCAATGCCAAAAGCCGCTGGAATATCGCCGGAGAAATTGATGGTGACTCCGGTTTCACAGGCCCCAGTCATTATCACTGAGTTCTTTGCATAAGAATTATTTGCAGGTGAAGTTACAGTTAATGCCGGCGGTGTAATGTCGTAAGTGACTGTGATCGTCGAAAAAGTTGTTGAGACGTTTCCGACTGCATCCTGTCCCCAAATTTTTAATGTATGAACACCTTCAGTCGCTGGAATTGTGAACGTAATGGCCCCTGCTGTTGTCGAACATGATTGCCAAGCTGGATCAGTGCGGGTCGGCTGAGTCGATTCATTAACAAGTAATAGTGGATTATCAGCACAGCTTGCCGCCGTCATGAGAATGCTTGTTGAGTTTGTAGGGTTATTGCTAAAGAGGGTAATGGCAGGAGGTGTCGGCGCTGTTGAGTCAATATTAAATCCCGACGTGGTCAAACTGGTGGTGTTACCAGCATTATCAGTCGACGTCATTTTAAGTTTTGATCCGGTAGTGTTTACTGTCGGAATCGTCCAAGTATAGGGCGATGCCGTTGGGTTACTTAAGAGCGTGGTTGAGAATGTAATTCCGTCAGCTGCGTATTGTACGGTATAGCTAGCGACACCATTTAAATCTGTGCTGCTGAAACTTACTGATTGGGTATTACCACCACGAATCGTCAATGGAAGATTAGGCAGAGTTAAGGCCGGTGGAGTAATGTCGTAAATGACCGCAATGGTTGTTGCGACTGTTGAGACGTTGCCAACACTATCTTTCGACCAGATTTTAAAATTATGCGTTCCTTCTGTTGCTGGAGAGAGCGTATGTGTGATGGCCGAAGCAGTGGTGCTACAAGCTTGCCAAGCGGCATCTCCCATCGCAGGCTGGGTTGATTCGTTAACAAGAACAAAAGGTGTATCGGCACAACTACTCGCTGTAAAAGTAATGGTAGTCGAATTGGTTAAAGAGGCTGATGAAAGCGTGATGGCCGGAGCCGCTGGTGGTGTTGAGTCAACAGTGAAGGCGGTGGAGTCAGTGGTTCTGACATTACCAGCGACATCCGTTGCAACGATGCGAATTTTTGCAGTCGTTGTATTGCTAGATGGAACTGTCCAAGAATAGCTTGTCGCTCCAACTGCAGGTGTTGTAATGAGCGAAAATGTCGTTCCATTAGCCGCATAATAGAGTGAATGAGAGGCGACTCCATTGGCATCACTTGAAGCAAAATTGATCGTATAAGCTTGACCACCTCGCAACGGCGTTGCCGGAGTTGTGATGCTGGCCGCAGGTAAAATGGAATCAATGGTAAAGAGACCAGTCGTTGCAGTGTTGGTGTTTCCGGCCGTATCAGTCGCCGAGATTCGGACTCTGGCGGTACTCGAATTGATTGAAGGAATAGTCCAACTTTGTGGTGATACTGGAGTAGCACTGATATTTGTCCAAGTGGTTCCATCAATAGAATAATCTAAACTTCTGCTCGCAATTCCATTGGTATCTGTTGCTGTGAAAGTGACAGATTGAGAACTACCACCCGCAACGTAGGCCGCTAGATTATTTATAGAAAGGGCTGGAACAGTGGAGTCGATAATAAAGCCAGCTGAAGTGGTCGTGGTCGAATTGCCTGCGGTATCAACAACAGTATATCGATACTTTGAAGCGGTAGTATTTGCTGTTGGCACAGTCCAAGTAAATGGAGAAGTGGGATTCGACGCAATGACAGTCGAGAATGTCGCACCGTCAGCAGCATACTCTAAAGTTCGAGAAGCAATCACATTGGCGTCTGAATGCGAAAAAACAATATTATGACTTGATCCACCTTTTAAGATACTTGGTGGATTGGTGAGGTTGGCCACTGGTGCAATGGAGTCGACGATAAAGGCCGAACTAGTCGCAGTATTTGTATTCCCCGAAAGATCGGTGGCCATAATTTTTAATTTGGCAGTGGCAACGTTATCTAACGGTACAGTCCAAGCATAACTTGTGGCCCCAACAAGAGGAGAAGTGATGGCGCTAAAAGTTACGCCGTCAGCAGCATAATAGAGAGTATGGGAAGCGACACCAATAGCATCACTTGAACTAAAGAGAATAGTGTAAGTACTTCCCCCTTTGAGATCACTTGGAGGAGTGGTGATGGCAACTCCGGGAGGAGTGGAATCGACAGTGAACAATGTTGTGGTGGCTGAGTTGGTATTTCCAGCTGAATCGACAGCAGAAATGCGCACTCTCATGGTGGTGGTATCAACACTGGGAACTGTCCAAGATTGTGGCGAGGTTGGTGCGGCACTGATATTGGTCCAGGTCACACCATCAGTTGAATAATCTAAACTCTTGCTAGCGATACCATTACTATCTGTGACGGTGAATGAAACATTTTGAGATGAGGCTCCTGCGACATTGGCCGCAAGATCGGTAATTGTGAGTGTTGGTGGAGTGGAGTCGATAATAAAAGCGGTTGAAGTGATAGTCGTCGAGTTACCGGCGGTATCCACAACCGTATAGCGAATCTTTGAATTGAGAGTGTCAACAGTTGGAACCGTCCAAGCATGTGTTGAAGTTGGACTTGTCGCGATGACGGTTGAAAAAGTTGTACCATCGGCCGCATATTCGAGAGTACGTGATGCAATTGTATTAGTATCGGAGTGAGTGAAAGCAATATTATAAGTGCTACCACCCTTTAAAATGCTAGGCGGATTAGTTAATGTTACAGAAGGAGCAGTTGAGTCAATAATAAAGGCTGCGGTGTCAGACGTTGTACTTCGGCCAGCATTATCAGTGGCCACAATTCTAAGCTTGGCCGTCGAAGTATCATCATTTGGAACAATCCATGAAAGTGTCGTCGCACCTACGGCAGGAGTTGCGATAAGAGAAAAAGTGGTGCCATTAGAAGCATAGTAGATAGAATGAGTATTAATCCCATTGGCGTCACTCGAACTAAAGTTAATGGTATAAGTTTGCCCACCTTTGAGTTGAAGGGGTGGAGTGGTAATGGCCGCAGCAGGGTTAATTGAATCGATAGTGAAGTTTGTGGTCTGAACTGAGGCCGAGTTTCCTGCGTTGTCTGTAGCAGACAAACGAACTCTAACTGTACTTGAGTCTAAGGTCGGCAGAGTCCAGCTATAAGGAGATGTTTGATTAGATGCAATGGATGTATAAGTCACACCATCAGTTGAGTACTCAAGAATGGAAGAAGCAATGCCACTGATATCTGACATGCTAAAAGTAAGTGGTTGAGAGCTACCACCAGAGAGAGGTGATGACATATTTGAAATACTCAATGTTGGATTTGAAACATCATAAATGACGTTCACTGTAACAGGCGTCGCCGTAATATTTCCAACGGCATCCATCGCCCAAACTTTAAGACCATGGACAACTTCTGTTGCAGCTATTGTATAGGTAATGGCGCCGGCACCAGTGCTACAGGCTTGCCATGAAGGATCTGTTCGAAGCGGTTGTGTGGATTCATTAACAAAAATAAAGGGGCGATCAGTACAATCAGCAACAGTGAGAGTTACGGCAGTAGAGTTCGTCGGTGTAGCGCTGTTAAGGGAAATTCCAGGAAGCGCCGGTGGAGTAGAGTCAACGGAAAAGACTCCGGTATCATAGTTCGTCGTGTTTCCTGCAATATCTGTAATCGCTAATCTTACGACTGCTGTTGTTGTATCTATATTGGGAAATGAATAGGTTGCACTAGTATCAAAGGGCAAGAGACTCATGGAAGGTGCAAAGCTTGCTCCTGAATCATTACTGATTAATAGTTCCTGCATTAAAACAGAATTGTTATCAGCTGAAGTTATTGAAAGAGCAGCAGTATCGCCACCTCGATATGTTCCCGAAAGAGTTGTCAGTGATCCTGTTGGGAAAGTAAGATCGAGATTAACGGTAATCGAGAGCACTTGACCAAATTGTCCTGAGTCATTTTTTGCATGGAGGTAAATGGTGTGAAGTCCTTCTACTGCGGGGATGGAAATAGTACTTAAAACGGGAGTACTGGTACAAGTGAGATTGAAAGCAGAATCACCTGGAGTGGTAGATGAAAGTGATAAGGCCATTTTTGAAACTGATTGACAGGCCGATGAACTCGTATTGATTTTTATCGGAACAGAAGTCGTGTTGATGAAAGGAGTGGTGGTGGCATTCAATTGGAAAGCTGGAGTATTAACGTCAAACTTGAAACCATCAATTTCAAATGAGCCGTCAAGATAACCTTGATTTGGTTTACACGAAAATAAACCAATCACAACCAAGCTTAAGAGAATGTATTTAACAGTTTGAATTTTTATCACTTTCAATAATTATCGGCTAGTTATTCAAAAGTACTTACTGTCTCAAGTTATCAGTAACTTAGCTGATATTTTGAACTCGTGGTGCCCAAATAAATGCCAATGTTTCTTTGCAATTAGATGGAAGAAATTCATTAATTTGTTATCCTGTAAGTAAATGAGAATAAGTAACTGTTTTTACGTATTTTTAATAATCTCAAAAGCGCTCTTTGCTCAAGACATGGTTGAGCTGTATAAAGCTCAGTTTAAAACCGAGGATCAGGTTCTCGATTATTTAGTTCGCGAGTACATTCCAACCATTTCTTTAGAGCGTCCCCACGATCGCGAGCTTTTAAAACAACAATTAAAAGCATGGAATCCACATATCAAAGATTGGACCGATATTAGAGTTCAAGACAAGATCAATGTTTATAAGAAAAAATATTTTTATGATATTCACTTTGGATATCACGCCTACGACAATACAGAAAAATTGATTGGGAATGGCGCCATCAACACTAAAAACTTTGGTCCAACGGCTTCACTGAGAATTACTCACACAAAAGATATCAATAGTTATACTTTTTTTGAGTACAAACTTTTAAAGAAAAATGATTTTCTACTTCTTGATAATAATAAGATTTATGCCTTTCCTGCCAATCATAATTTTGAAGTGGGGTATAATCGCGGACCACGCAGAAGTAGTTGGAGCTTTGGAGTTGGAGCAGCATACGAAGAAGTTTCTTATCTGAGTTTTAACAATGAAAGATTTAAAGTGAAATCTATTATTCTTGATAATCTTCAAGTGAGCACGGTGAGATCAGCTTGGGGAACTATCGATGTCAGTTATCGAATTCCATTTATACGCTATGGAACTTATCTCACTCTGCAATTTGGGCGTTCCTTTTGGTCTGAAAAGGCCCTTGATGATGGAAGTCTCAAAGAGAGAATGTCTGGTCAGAGAGTGGAAGGAATTCTAAAGTTCTATTTTTGGAAAAATATGTGGATCAAAGCTTATTATATGGCAATACAGACTCAGGGGAACACCAAGATTGATCATACCCAAACTGGTGCTCATGTCGGATTTACTTTTTAACCAATGATGGCCAAATTGCGAGGCGATATTTGTTCATCAAATATTCGCGCCACCTCACATTCAACGCCACTCTCTTCCAACCACAGCGCTCGATCTAAAATCAAGTAAGTTTCGAGAATACGCCCAAGTTGCCAACGAATGAGATTGGCCAGAATCATTTCCCATACCATTTTCTGATTTTCAATATGATTAAAAAATCCCTCTAGTTCAGTGACCGTAAAATGGTGCTCAATTTTATGTTCGGTGAGTTTTAACATTGCGTAGTCAGAGAAAAAACCACGATAAAGGCGAACGGGAACTTCTCCGACGGCCTTAATTTCAATACCCATAGAAAGTAATAAAAGATGAAAAGTATAACGAAATTTTTTGACCTGAATCTTTGTCTCAAAATCATTGATATCTTGCTGGTAGTGAGCTCGAGTTGAAAGATAAAGGGCAATCGAGGTCCAAGGAAGATTTAATTCTTGGGCATAGCTCGAGAGATTTGTATGCCCATGAACTGGCATCTTATAATAGCAACAACCGACATTGATAAAATGGTGTTGAGGATTTTTTTTGATAAGTTCTAGATGCTTAATACTCAAGGCTCCACAGTTGTGAAGGGCAAGTGAGAATTGATGAGGTCGAAAAAGATCATTGAGATCATCTTTGAGCACATCTTTTTTAATAAACTGAACATTGGGCTCAAAGGACATGGGGTGCTTTTTTAGTCGATCATTGCCTTTTTGCAAAAGCTGTTCATCAAAATCAACGACAGTGCATTGGTGTTGATGATGGCCACTTAATAAGCGAGACATATGACCCATACCTGCGCATAAATCGATTATTTGAATAGGTGATTGTGTTAACGTTTGAACAACTGAAATCATTTTGGTGAGTTCGTGTTTCTTTTTGGCAGTAACTTTGCTCCAGGTCCAATCATCATAGGTGAATTCAGGTCTTTTAATTTCGGGAAAGCTTGTTAACTGAGAAAGCTTTTGCCACCAATTTTGCAGATCATTGGGTAAGCGATGAGGCTCAGATTTTCTTGAATCGAAGTGAAAAAGGTCGGTAGGGGATAATTGCTGGAGTGCTTCAATCCATGCTTTAGGGTAAGAATTGAGGGTTTCCGGATAAGCATCCAAGATTTCACGAGTGAAAATACCTTCGTAAGGGGCCAAAAACTGGCGAATCTCATTTAAGCGTTGTTTTTTATCTATCCGCATCGTGGTAATTTAGAAACAAAGGAAGATTTATGCAACTCAAAGATAAAAAATGTACGGTTTTTGGTCTCGGCGTATCAGGTTCGAGTGCTACTCGCTTTTTAGTAAAAGCTGGGGCCAATGTTTCAGTCATTAACCAAGGGCCACCTGAAAGTTGGAAAGAATTCCAACAATTCCGTGATCTCAACTTACTTGATCAGTCTGATGCGAAGGCCCAGGAAGTGATGGAGCGATCAGATATTGTTGTTCTCTCTCCTGGAATACCACGTTCTCATCCTCTTCTTTTAAAAGCTCATTCTGAAGGAGTACCAGTCATTTCTGAAATTGAATTGGCCTATCGTTTTGTCTCATTTGAAAAAATGTTAGCGATTACTGGATCTAATGGAAAAACCACGACTGTCACTTTGCTCGCTCAGGCGCTTGAAGCTTTAAATAAAAAAGTATTCTTAGGTGGAAATATTGGAACGCCACTTTGTGATCTAGCAATTAGTGAAGAAAAAGTAGATTTTATCGTTCTAGAGCTCTCGAGTTTTCAGTTAGAATCAATGATTGATTTCAAAGCTGACGTTTCAGCGATTTTAAACCTCACCATGAATCACGGGGAACGTTATCAAAATTTAGAAGACTATGCCTTTGCAAAATTTCATATCACTGATCGTCAAAATGAGAGCGATACTTTTATTTTCGATCAAAGCTCCGAACTTTTAGAGAAATGGATAACAAGAATTCCTTGTCAGTTATGTCCTCTCGAATTACACGATCCCATTGTTCTTAAAAAAGAACTTGAGACTCATTACGATTTATCAAAATTAAAATTGGCCGGAACTCATAACTTAGCAAATCTGAGAGTGGTGGATCAATTTTTGGAAGTCTTGAAACTGCCCAAAGCGGGATTGCAACAGGTTATCGATACATTTCCAGGAGTTCATCATCGCGTAGAGTTTGTTGAGCATAGTGGAGAATTCGTTTGTTATAATGACGCTAAAAGTACGAACTGGGATGCCACAATGGCGGCACTCAAAGCAATGGAAGGGAAACCACAACCTTTATGGCTGGTCTTAGGTGGGCAACCGCGCGGACAAGGGGAAGTTCCTTCAAAAGAAATACTTCATTATTTGCGTGATCATGTTGAAATGGTTTTAGTGATTGGTGCTGCTCAATCTTTTCTTCAGAAAGAATTAGGCAATCATGTCAAAGTTTTTCTAGCGGAGAATCTTCAAGGTATGGCAAAGCAAATTAAAGAGAAAAAATTCACGGGTACATTACTTTTTTCCCCAGCATTTCCTTCGTTTGATCAATTTTCAAATTATGTTGATAGAGGTGAGAAGTTTAAGCAGACGATTATTGGAATTGAATCGTAGCTACTTTTATTTCAGCAGCATGATTATTGTTTTTCTTATCGGCCTTTTCTCTTATGGGATCAGCAATCGCAATTTTGATGAAAAATAACATCATAATGACACCAACCACATGAGCTAAACCGAATTTGGACTTCATATCCTTCCTTTCTAAATAATGAAAAATTTAAGGTTCCTTTTCCTTATCGGCACTTATCTAAATTACTTTAGCTTTTCAATCGGTTGGCAACTCTTTGTGGCACTTTTGATGATTTTTTATTTAGACTTGTCATTTGAGCATTCTGAAAAGCTCATAAATTTGAATGGTTAGAAGAATATTTGAATGAACCACTCACTCCAAAAGTATTGGGCCTTAAAATTAAAAATGTAATTTATTAGACCGATGAGTAACAGAGTTTTGAGGTTCATGAATGCAAGTGAGTTACTTAAAAAATCTTATTAAATTTTTTGGAATAGCGCTTTGCTTAGTGCTGGTTAGTTGTTCTGGTAAAAAAGGAAAGACCAACTCCAGCTTTAAACTCACTCTCGGAGGAATCACAAGTTCTTCTTTTACTGGTGGCCTCATGCTTTATGGAAAAATGGTCGTTGGTGGGAGTTCTCGTTTCGGAAAAAAGGTTGATGCCACTGGAACTGTTCAGCTCGAACTCAAAAATGGAACTTGGGAATTTTTTGCTATTGCTTGGGATGGATCTGGAGATATGGCACTGACTCCAGCAACTGGTGTTTTAAGATGCGGAATCACCACAGGTGTATTTTCTGGGGGAGACGCTATCGTAAATCTCAATCTTAGCAATGCTAATTGTGCTGATTCAATCTTTCATAAAGATTTAACAAAAATAGATACAACTTCATTTGCACCAAACATTGCTTTTCCTCAAACGTCAGTCATGACATGCGACAGAGATTGGGTTGGAGCTCCTGCTGCTTATAATTCTCCAAATTGTGACGGAAATGGTTTTGGTGCAGTTGATTCGTACCAAGTTATTCTTCCTGAATATATCGATGATGGTGCAGGAATCAATATCCTAAACTTAGGACTTCAAAGTGATTGCCAAGCCACCAATCCGACCAATGCTTTGGCAACAGTATCGGCGAATGGAGCGACTAATAATTTTAATGCTCGCATTCCTCTCGGTCGTCCGGGGGCCCCGTTCGTCACCATGGTGAAAGGCTTTTTAGGTTCTATTGATTGTGGAATCACTAAACCAGCACGTGGATTTTTAGACCGCATTTTTCCCAGTGGAATGGGTGAAGCGGGACTAGGCCTTCACGATACAGGCACAACTCAATTTAGACTTTTTGATCAAATCTCGGATGCTGAAGTCTGTGGAGTCACAGGGGGAGCCGCGGTAGCAGGAGATATTTTCTCTGCCGGAGACGGTGTGGGACATCCATACGCTATTTGCTCTCGAGAACAACTTGAGGCCTTTGCATTTAATTATAATGCTACCTTACCTGATGATACAGTTCCATTAAGAAGCTCTCACTTTAAAATGTATAGAGATATTGATTTTGGTGGAAGTTCATTCCCAGGAATTGGAGATGGAGCAACGGGGTATATAGGAAAATTTAGAGGGCGAAAATATCGAGTCAGCAACATAAAAAACTGGACTTTGGCCAATTCCAATCGCCATGGTTTTTTTCGCTATTTAGGTCCTTCTTCGCTCGTAGATGATCTGACTCTAAGTAATTTCATTTTTGAATGCGATGATTCTGACTTCAATGGTGATTGCAATGAAATGGGTCTTTTGGCCGGAAGAGTTGACGGTGGAACGGTAAGTGCTACAAGTATTATCAACGTTAGGGCCCAGGGCTACCTCAATGGAGGTCAATCGATTGGCGGATTAATCGGAAGTGTTATCAATGGTACGAGCGGTACAAATATAAGTGATGTGCATTTTATGGGTGATGTTGAAGGTCAACCCAATGGATCAGCATTCGCAAATGTTGGTGGGCTTGTAGGAGAGATGACTGGAAATGTGACGCTAACTAGAGCATCTACTGAGTGCACAGTTTATGGACAAGGAACTCAGGTCGGTGGTCTCGTCGGGATTGCCTCTGGTGGTACCAATACGATTAGTCTTTCAACTGCGAGATGTCGAGTGAGTGGCGATCGAATAGTAGGTGGACTCGTGGGAAATTTAGCTGGAACTGGTGACTCTCTTCTGGATTCCTATTCATTTGGAAATTTGCAGGCCCATTGTACTGGTGGTTGTGACGTTGGATCTTTAAAAGCAAGCCTAGGGGGAGTTGTTGGTGAAAGTTCAGGATCAATCACGCGCACCTTTTCCGCCTATACAACCCTTATGATGAACAGTAGCGGCAGTGGTGATGCTCTGGCCTTTATGGGCGGGCTTGTTGGTACCAAAGTGGCAGGGACTTGCAATGCAAGCTTCTTTTCTAAAGTTAATAATTCTGGGAATCCGTTCGGAATAATTCCAACAATTGGTGGCGGATGCGGAACCTTTCTCAATTCAGCAGCTCTCTATCAATGGGCAAATTATTCAAGTGCTGCTTGGGGGATAACGAGTAACCCAGCATTGGCCGGAGCGAACAACTGGGTTCTTCCCACAACGGCAGAAGGTTTTGATGTTCCAAGATTAGGCTGGGAATACGCTAATGAAGCGAACGTTCCTTATCTGGTTCGACCATGTGAAAATAATTTTACTCTGCAAGGATCCGGTTCTCTGGCCGATCCTTATCAAATTTGTACCATGTCTCAATTCTTGGGAATGACTCCAGGATTAGACTATGTCCTAAAAAAAGATATCGAATATTTAGGAGCTCCTTTAACCTCGGCAACACATTTTATATCAAACATTTATAAACTTGATGGAAGAGATCATGAAATTAGTGGTCTCGCGATTGAGCTCTCTGGTGTTTCTTCCGCAATGGGATTATTTAATACCCTTCAAGCAGGATCTTATATTAAAAATGTCTCTTTTACCGGACTCACTTATAAGATGTTAGCGAGTGCCTCTGTTGGTGCATTGACTTCAGCTGGTGCACTTGCTGCATATAATTCTGGATTAATTGATGGCGTCGACTTGGATAAAAGTGAAATCAGATTTCAATTAAATAATGCGAGCAACGTTGATGGCGCAATCGCCTATCTCGGTGGCATTGTCGGAACGAATAATGTGGGAGGCACTCTTCAGTATATAGACGGAGGAGCTCACGTTTCTCTTCAAGATTCTACCATCTACGATACGACTTCTGCCAATGACGGCGAAGCTATTTATGCGGGCGGAGCTGCCGGTCGTAATGATGGAGATATTCTTTATTCTCATTTTCCATCCGGCATTGGACACAATGCTAGTGCGACAGGGTTCAATGCTCATTTGAATCATCATAAATATGGTGGTGTGGTAGGATACAATACTGGGAATTTGGAACAAGTGGCTTCTGAAGGACGCATCGAAATTCGAAATTGGGATGACACAGCTGCGGGCGGACATTTTGCTGGTTTAGCTGTCTATAATAATGGGACTATTGATAATTGTTCTTCAATGGCAACTTTCACTCAAATGAATGGAGGCTCAACTTCTGAGTTCTCGGGACTGGTCGCTTACAATGATTCTGGAGCTGTAATAAGTAATAGTTATTATTCACCGTCACCATATAATAATAATGAATTTGCCCCACCTTATTTCGTAGGGACGGGAACAGTAAGTGTTGGTAGTGGCACAAATACGGTTACAGGAACGAGTACTTTATTTACCTCAGAATTGGCGATTGGAGATTACGTCAATATTGCAGGTGAAACACATCAGGTTGCTTCAATTATCAGCAACACAAGTCTAACTCTTTCGACGAATCATGTCGCCGGTGCTGTTAGTGTGAACTACAGTTCGACTAATGCCTTTCTTCGACCAACGGCCATCGCAGGATTGGCCTACTCAAACTTAGGGACAGTGTCAGATAGCTATTGTTTTGCTGGTTTTAACGTCGGAAACCCAAATGAGGGTATGACCAATTGTCTTGATCTAAGCTCAACTCCGAATATGGTTTATTCATTGAGTGCAGGTGGTTTTACGCTTGATTATGATGATTCTTCATCGTTGCCACAAAGCATCTCAACTTCAAACTGGGATGTCGATGATGACTTTCTCTATGGAATAAGTATTTGGACTATTGAATCATCTGATCAACCTCCACGTCTGCGTGCAGCCGATTTCCATAAAGACGATATATTGTATCCCGGTCAGACTTTCTAATTGATCTCTTTTCTGTATATAATCACACGAAATTTCTATAAAAGGCTTTTGTATGAGTATAGCTTTAAAATCTTTAAAAACGGTTCTTGCTGAGAGAGGTATTCCTCTTTATTTGTCGAGTTTTGATTATTATCTTAATGAGTACGTTCCTCAAAATGATAATTTAAGATTACAAGTAAGTGGGTTCACTGGATCTGTTGCTGAAATGATTGTGTTTCCTGATCGTAAGGCTTGGCTTTTTGTTGATGGACGCTATCATGAACAAGCGGATTTGGAAGTCGATCACGAATTCATTGAAGTGGTGAAAGTCGCTTATGGAACGGCATTGTCAAAGGCCCTTTTTGAAAAGGCCCAAACCGAAAAAATTACTGATATTCTCTTTATTCCAGAGCGAACAAGCATTCAATTCATGAATCAGTTGGCCGATATATTTCAAATTCACCCAATGAAATCTTCTGAGATTGAAAAGCTACTTTCATGGAAACCAGAAGCTGAGTCGCGTGATCTCTATACTCTCACAAACGGCGAAATGGGTGAGAACACAGTAGAGAGACTCGATCGTCTTTTTGATGAAGTATCAGGTTTTTGGACCTGCGCCCTCGACTCAATAGCTTGGCTATCAGGTCTTCGAGGGTTTCAACTTCCTTTCCAAGCGACTTTTAGAAGCTATGCCTTTGCCACAAAAAAGAAACTTTTTATTTTTACTAGCGATAAAAATGCCAAAGACATTAAAGCTCTTAATCGTCCCGAATTATCAGTCCATGCAATGGATGAAATAGAAGCTGTTCTCGTTAAGTCCAAAGGGGAAATTCAAAAAGTAGGGTTTGATCCAAGTCGGACCAATGCTCATTGTTATGCTCTCATAAGAAAAGTCTTTGATGTGGAGTTTAACTCGTTGCCAGGTTTTTTAATTAAAGAAATGTCCAAAAAGAATCAAAAAGAGATTGAACATTTTAGAGCGGCCTTTGAACGTAGTGATCGTGCTATCACGAAATCACTTCGTTGGTTAAAAGAAACGGTTGGGGATGTTAGTGAATTGCAATGGAATAGTAAAACCAGTGAATTCTATCAAAGTGAAGGAATGCTTGAACATTCATTTAAAACAATTTCAGGTTTTGGAGAAAATGGCTCTATCATTCACTACTCAACACCCTCATCAAAACGTTTGTTAAAAGCTGGAGATGTCTGTTTACTGGATTCAGGAGCTTTTTATCGCGACGGCTATGCAACTGATTGTACTCGTACCGTTTTAGGTCGGGGAGACGAAGCAACGACAGAGCAGAAAAAGCAATACACCATGGTCTTAAAATCACTTTTGGCAGCGATGTTTGCCCAATTTAAAGAAGGAACCATTGGTAAGGAAATTGATGCCATCGCCAGGGCCCCCATGATTGCAGAAGGACTTAATTATGCTCATGGCACTGGACATGGAGTTGGTATCAATGTGCACGAAGGTGGTTACTCAATTACTCCTTTTTCAGAAGTTCCTTTACTGCCTAATAGAGTAGGTTCACTTGAACCAGGAATCTATTTACCAGGCATTGGTGGAGTTCGTTTAGAGAATGTCGTGGTGGTTGAAAAACTCAATGATGAAGGTCTTTGTGGCTTCACTAGTCTTTGCTATATTGGCTTTGATGCCGATCTCGTCGACATGGATCTTTTAAATGATGTTGAGAAAACTCAATTGAAGAGTTACGAAGAAAAATGTGCTCAAAAAGGTCGTAGCTTTGGAGTGTTAGAACGATTTTTTTCTGCCTAAGTATTTTTTCGTCAAGTCGCCAACCAACAGCATGAAAAGAAAACCGGTAAAGAGAATAAACAGATTCTCTCCTTGATTTTCAGTCGCGATAGAACCGCAGCCACTAAAAGGTTGCTCTGTTGGATAAAGGTAAGTAAGGCCATCAATATCATCCCAACCAAGCTTAAATCTTGTGGCGACACTTTGGTAATACATTAAAGAGTCGTCAACGGGAGAGTGTCCTAGTCCAATGGCATGTCCTATTTCATGAGAGACGATCGCCACTTTCTCATCATAGGATCGTGATTCAAAAGTATTAGAACCATTGTCATTGATAAGAATGAGTGCGCCGACAATATTGCGACCAGAAATATTATTAGGAACGGTGACTCCAAGGACACTGGCAGTATTAGAAAAGTTGGTCGCATTATTATTGCAAGCGATCAGAATATTGGATTCAACAGCGAGTGCTGGATTAGGAGTACAGTTGGTACCAGTTTGGCAAATCAAGTCAGTTCGAAAGGCACTGGCTGCATTAACTAATGTTCCGCGCTTAAGTTTGAGGCGTGATGTTGGAACCGAATTCCAAAATTTCTCTACAGCAGCTTCAGCATAACCGAGCATTTCTTCTGCAGTAACACTTAAGCTGGCGCAGCCATTGCTGTCAACATTGATAGAAACTTCATTATTCTCAAAGGCAGCAGAAGCATTATTATTTAAAGTAAAGGCCTGTGCTTTTGAGAGGAAGAGCATGATGGTGAAGAAGAATAATATTTTCATTTTGAATTCCAAAGGTTGTCATAAAAATGATAACTAAAACTTAAAGTGTAGCTGAGTGCTCGATTGCGGGAATTAAAAGGATTGGTTACATGAAGTTGTGGTCTGGCCGACCACTCTTTCGTTATAAAATAATCGAGTCCTAAAAGGTAAACCACATTGCGAGAGGTGCTTTCTCCATCTGGGAGAAAAAAATTATCTGTTCCTGTTCCATTGGGAAGGGCAACGGTTCCACCACTGCTGGATATATAAGTCATCAGAAGACCAAGACCTGTGTGAAAAAGAAAATCGCCGTGATTAAATCCAATCTCTCCAGAGAGCCACCAAATAAATTTATCAGTGTGGGTATCTCGGGTATGACCTGGTTTAACCAAAGATATTCTCGGAATGAGTGAGAATTTTTTATTGAGCGCATATTCTGAATCAGCGACTAAAAATATCTGGTAATCAAATTTGTTGGTGTCCCCGCCACGATTCGTTTGAACTTTTCCCAAGTACTGGTCGTAAAGACCTAGCCCAAGGGATACGTCTTTGAACTCAGCAGATGCGCCAAGCGAAATGAAGAGAAAAAACACGCTTATTGCGTAATGCATAAATTTCCTTGTCTTTAAGCTCGGCCATTGTCTCAAAAAGCTCGTCGCCTTGGCAACACTTCCTCTTTGAACTCGCGGCGAAGTTGGATTAAACTTTGGATCAAAGTTCTAAGCCTTCGAATATCACTTACAAAGGATTCTCTATGTTTGAAACTTACCAATCTCCCAAAGAATTACGCCCAAGCGATCCGCGCTTCGGAGTGGGTCCTAGTCTAATTCCTCTAGAGTTTATCGACTCTTTAAAGGCCCAAGGGGTTCATTACCTAGGAACTTCTCACCGTAAAAGTGCTGTTAAAAATGTCGTAAAGGAAATTCAAGAAGGGCTTCGTACTTATTTTCGACTTCCACAAGATTATTCAGTTGTCCTTGGAAATGGGGGAGCTACCTTTTTGTTTGATATGTTAGCTCTTGGCATGGTTCAAAAACGTGCTACCCATTTTGTATGTGGGGAGTTTTCTGAAAAATGGTTTAAATCTTCGAAAAAGGTTCCTTGGATCGAAACCGTTGCTCAACAAGTACCATTCGGCGAAGGCATTACTCCCACTGATGATACAGCGAGCGATTTGATTGCTTGTACTCTCAACGAAACTTCAACTGGTGTTATTGTCGATCAGTTTCCTAAAGTTCACGATGGCGCTTTATTGGCGGTGGATGCAACTTCTGGTGCTGCTCAGGTGCCTTGCGATGTCAGCAAAGTTGATGTCTTCTTTTTCTCCCCGCAAAAAGTATTTGCTTCTGATGGTGGACTTTGGGTCGCAATCCTCTCTCCAAAGGCCCGCGAAAGAGCTTTGACGCTCGCAAAAGATAAGTCACGATATATTCCGGATATTATGAGCTGGGAAAGTGCCATTACCAACTCTGATCAAAACCAAACTTATAACACTCCAGCTTTAGCGACTCTCTGGTTTTTGAATGAACAAGTGAAGAAGATGAACAAGATTGGATATGATGCTGTCATCGAAGATGGTCATAAGAAGGCTAAACTCGTTTATGGTTGGGCCGAGGAGAAGTCTTATCTTTCTCCATATATCAAAGATCCAAAATATCGTTCAAACTCTGTTGCTGCTATTGATGTCGATGACAAAGTGAATGTAGATGACCTTCTTAAAGCTTTGGCCAAAGAAAAATCAGTTTACAATATTGATGGTTATCGAAAGCTAGGAAGAAACCAATTTCGCATTGGTCTCTTCCATAATATTGCCTACAGTGATTTGGAAAAATTAACGAAGATTCTCTCTCACGCGATCGAATCAGTCCTCTGAGTTATCGCTTTTGCTTCCATCATCTTTTTTGTAATTTTCAAAAAATTCAGCTTTAAATTCGAGAAAGCGGTTCGCAAGAATCGCTTCTCTCGCTCTTTCGGCAAGTGAACGATAGAACTCGATATTATGGGCAGTCGCCAAGATTTGACCTAAAATTTCATTAGATTCAAATAGGTGGCGCATGTAAGCGCGTGAAAAATTCTTACAGCAATAACAGGCGCAGTTAGGATCAATGGGGTAGAAGTCGCGGCGATAGTTACGATGGCGAATGCGAATACGACCTCTATTGGTAAAAAGAGTTCCTCCACGAGCAAACTTCGTTGGAATAATACAATCACTCATATCAATTCCATTTTCCCAAATCATGATGAGATCTTCTGGATTTCCAACTCCCATCACATAACGAGGCTTATCGACCGGAAGAAAGGGGGCAGTGAAAGAGACAATCTTTTCCATCAATTCAGGGCCTTCTCCAACCGAGACGCCGCCAATCGCTATACCAGGAAGATCGCGCTTTACAATTTCGGCCACACATTCTTTTCGATAATCATCATAAGTAGAACCTTGAATAATTCCAAAAAGTGCTTGCTGAGGATTGGTCCAAGCAGCGATACAACGATCGAGCCAGCGATGAGTACGGTCGATGGAGTTTTTGGTGTACTCGCGTGTCGCAGGAAAGGGAATACATTCATCAAAGGCCATCATAATATCAGAGCCTAAATTTTGTTGAATTTGAATTGAAGTTTCTGGAGACAAAAGAACGGTCTTATTATTTTGATCTTTAAATTCAGCTCCCTCTTCTTTTATCGATTTCTTTTGAAGTGAGAAAACTTGAAAGCCACCTGAGTCCGTTAAAATGGGTCTCGGCCAGGCCATAAACTTATGAAGACCGCCAGCTTTTTTAATCAGGTCCGAACCTGGGGTCAGATGTAGGTGATAAGTGTTAGAAAGTATAATCTCAATATTTGATTCAATCAGCTCTTTCGGTTGTAGTGCTTTAATCGCTCCGTGCGTACCAACGGGCATAAATACGGGAGTTTTAATCACTCCATGAGGAGTTGTAATCTCTCCTGCCCTAGCTTTAGAATTAGCATCTTGGTGAACCAATTTGAACTTAAAATGCTCTTTAACTTGATCTTGAATGCGCATAAAAATCCTTAATTAGGGAGCGTTCATTTGAAAAAAGGCCTGATCTTTATCTTCAAGCGCCTTTTGTAGTCTATTCATCGAATAATTGAAATCAGAAAGTTGCCTATTCTCACCACGGGCCTTAATGGCGGCTTTGATCGCCAAGTCGATTTCTTTAAAGGTTTTAATCAGAGTTCTATCCATTTTGGATTCCTTTGACTCATTGGACTTCTTAATCATGCTAAAGAAATACTTATAAGTTTCTTTAGCAAGTGCCTTCGGAAGTGGCTTTGATTTGTCGAGCATAGTCGTCAGCATATCGAGGATGAGAAATCCATTCCACTCATCAACGTCATCAAAGCTAGGAACCATACTTGGTTTAACTGGCGATGAGTCCTCATAGAGTGTTATAATTTTACTCGCTAAAACTTCAGAATTCTTATTGAATTCGATTTCAACAATGGGGATGACGAGACCGATAAGGGGAAGGTAATAATTGGTTTTGATGACCTGTTCCCGAGATTCGATTTTAAGAATTTTTTCTCGATTGCGATAAATAATTTGTGAAGATGCTGGGCGACCCAATTTTTCAAAAAGCTTTTCTCTGATTGGTAGATAAGGTTTGAAAAAGGGACCGTGATTCAAAATAAATTGATGAACTGAAAGAAGAGATAATGAAAGTGTATCAACGATGATCGAATTGATCTCATCTTCGAAACCTTCTTCCGCCTTTTCTTGCTTCAAAAACAGATTTAGTTTTGGAGAACTCTTTGCAAAATAGAAATCATTCTCAGGAATTTTCTTAAATTCAGGATTTAAGTCGATGCCTTTCGAAATTTTCATTTTGACAGTTCTTTTGCCGTCATTATCCATGAAAGTCATTTGCGGGTAACCTGCAGCAATGCTTGGAATTACGTATAGACCCGGTTTCAATTCAAATTTAGTTTTTATCGAAAAGCTTTTATTAATAATTGTTCTTACAAACTCATCTTCAGAATTGAGCTCTGGTTTTACAATGTTCTTGGTTTCAGTCACGGTTCTTTTGACAATTAAATCTTCAGCAATGGGAAGGAGAGGGAAGAGAATAACACTTAAAATAATTGCAGGGTAAAAAATAAAGAGACTAATAAACTTAAACGCTGGACCTCGGTAATGGAGGTGAGAAAAGGTCAGAACTTCTTTGAAAGTTCTTTTATTGATAAGCAGGGGGAGATCAAAAATAAGAAAAGGCCAAGTGATAAAACCGAGTACACATCTGATCACGGCCTTGATTCTTGCGACAAAGATATTAGACGAGAATTCTTTAACTCCGGCCAAGAAGAGAGGAAGTGAAGTCCCCAAAAGGAAATGAAAAGCCAGCTCTAAGGCCATATAGGCTAAAGCTATTTTTAAATAAAGAGGCTCAAAAATCACAACCAACACAGTCGCAGGAATTTTAGGCATGATTTCCGGAGGAATAAGCGAAAGCAAAAGTTCTTTCTTAGACAAGATAAAGTCTAAGACTGGTTGAATTTCTTTATCAATGGGATAGAGAGGTAAAACGTAAAAGAAAATACCAAAGAGAATAAATGCATTTATTAAAATCGAAAGGATTCTAAAAGCAAACCCTGGAATGGGTGGATAATTATTTTTGCTTTTCTTAAATTTGCTTTGGGATTGAGGAGTCGATCGACTTTTGCGATCAAGAATGCGGCGAATGCGGACAAAAGTTGAGGTCTTCTCTTCTTCGAACTCAGCCTCTTCCTCTTCTTCATATTCTTCAGCTTCACCTTCTTCTTCTTCTTGATCTACTTCCTCAGCAACTTCGTTGTCTGAATCTTCCAAAGCAGCAACAGGAATCGCTTCTTCTGTTCCTTCATCTTCGATGAGCTCTTCTTGCTCTTCTTGAACTTCAAACTCCTCTTCTTCAACTTTTTCAGTGGTAACGAGCAGAGTTGTTTTACCGATAGTGATTTTGTCACCTTTATCAAGAATATAGGTTTTTCCTTGGCCAAGAGCATGGCGTCCAACTTTAGTATTCCCAGCACCTCCTAAATTGGTGACGGTTAACACTTCATCCTCTATTTTAAATTTAAGGTGTAGAGGGGAGACACCCTCAGCTTCAATGACAATATCTGAGCGATCACTTGAACCAAGAGTTATATTCTCGAGTATATCGATTCTTTGCTTATCTTCTTTTGGGACTTTGATTTCAAGTCCATATTTAATGACTTTGGCCAATTTTCTACGCCCTATGTTTATCCTGAGGAATTGCCTTTATTTTCGCCCTAGATCGTCGAAATTACAAGTATTGGTTTATTCCGATCAACGATGTCGGGAATGGGTAGGAAAATAATAATCATGATTTACAAATTTGTCTTATGGCCTAGACTAGAACCAATTCAAATTTTATTGTCTTAACCATAGATCAAGGAAGAACTATGAAAAATCGATTTTTATTCGCCTTTAAAATATTGGTCCTTTTGGCCAGTGTTACTTTTTTAGCTGAGGCTCAATCAGCTGAATACGATGTGGTCAAACGCTTCAAAATACTTGAAGATAAGTTCGCCACTCATGACATGCTTACTCCATTTGGGCATGACTTTATTTTTGACATCAATCTTCTCGTAAATAAGAATTTAACTACTGTTATTTCAGATGCTAAAGATGTTTCAAAGGTTGAGGGTGATGCTGCGAAAATTACGGCAGGTCAGGCTTTTCTGCGCAAGTATGATAAAACTGAACAAAACTTAAGAGTTCGCTTAACTCTTGGTGCTCCACTTCCTACATTTCATGCTTGGGGAGTTAAGATTGTTCCAGATTTAAGAATAGCAGCTTCACTGCAAGCGTTGCTAGGTATTCGATCTGAAACTTATACTTTTGCCCAAATTCTAAATTTTGTTGGTTCTGATGTTCCAGCTGTACTTCGTAATGCCATTCTTTCTTGTTCTGAACCAGCTGCTGGTGAAGATATTGTTAAGCACTTGGTTGATGCTAGTTGTATAACTGATCCAACTCAGGTTGCATTGGCACAAACTTATTATAATCAATATTTCCGTCCTGCAGATTCATCAGTTCCTTTGATTAGTACTTATGCCAAAGGCGAAGGACGTGCTGGGTTTTACTTCAACTATGAAAAGGGTGAACACTTTTTTGGAAATTTTAATCTTTATGGATTAGGACGAGCTGATATTAAGTCGATTGTTTCTGCTGAAGCTTTAGCAAAAGATGGTGATGTTATAGATCTTGGTAAAGAAATGAACACAACAGTAAACTTAGCTGCCGATTATAAATTTGGTTATAAAAATGGAAATTTATTAGGCTTTGCTTCGATTGAAGAATTAAAAATTGCAAGAATGACTGATAATGAAAGTAAAGGCGTGACCCTAAATTACGGGGAAGATCCTCTTATTAGATTACATGGAGAGTATCTCTATAAATTTGTGGGATTCGATTTGAAGCCATTTGCAGGGACTCATTTGCGTTCAGGTTATGGAGCAGGTGATGGATTCTATGCTGGTGGAGACGTTGGTTACTATGTTTGGAATGATCGTATTGGTTTACGATTCAGAGGCATGTTGGATAAGGAGCATCTAACCATTTCTCCCGCTGCAAAATTGTGGTTTATGCATATCGAATATATGCTCAAGACGCCTCTCAAGTCTGAAGTTGACGGAGTGAAGCCATCTACTCTACATTCACTCAATTTCCGCCTCTTTTTCTAATCGAGATTGTTGAAGCAAGTTTACTTGCAAGGCATAATAAAGGGAGACAAAGTCTCCCTTTTTTTTTGGAGTTTCCATGAGCATCGATATCACAACTGATTTAATGCCTGAATTGCAAGAATTCATGAAAGAGAAGGGCTTTAAAACATTCACTGATGTTCAGCTTAAGGCCTACAAGGCCATGGGTGAAACTCATGATTTGAGAATCCTCGCTCCAACGGGCTCGGGAAAAACCTTGTCTTATGTGCTGCCAATGGTTCAATACATAAAAAATATCGAATGGGATTCACTGCCGCCAGGCTCACCCGTGGCTATAGTTTTGGCCCCTACTCGCGAATTAGCGACTCAGATAACTAAGGTCTTTAAAGAAGTTGCGCATCATGCCAAAATTCGTGTCCGTCAGCTCGAAGGCGGGGCCAAAGGGCCACAGAATAAGCGGCTTAAAATTCAACCATTCGACGTTTTAATTGCCAATCCTGGACGTTTGCTTGAATGGGTTCAACGCGGAGACATTAAGCTAGAGCAGCTTCAATTTTTGATTGCTGATGAGGCTGACCAATTGATTGCCCCAAGTTTTTTACGTGAATTTGAAAAAATTGGAAAAATTTTAGAAAAGCATCAGGCCAAGATCGCTCTTTACTCAGCTACTGAACCGACCGTTTTAGATGAGCTTATTGCCAAAGTATTTCCCAATCGCCAATTTGAGTCAGTGATCGTTGGTGGCGCCAATATGCTCCAGAAAGGCATTGATACTTTTAATATTTACGTAGGCACGCGCCAGAAAGTTGATGTGACAGAGCTCTTTATTAAAAAAGAGGCGAGCGGAAGTGGAATCATCTTTCTTAATCGAAAAGAAGATGCCGTTACCCTCATGGATAAACTTAAAGAAATTTTTCCTGCCAAAAAGTTTACGCTCCTGCATGGAGACATGACTCAAGGGGAACGAAAAAAGAATTTTGAAAAATATAGAACTACTGGTGGAATTCTCATCGCGACAGATATTGCAGCAAGAGGAATTGATCTTCAGCAATTAGATTGGGTTTTGAATTACGATCTTCCTTTTGAGGCCGTCTATTACGTTCACCGTTGCGGACGCGTAGGAAGAATGGGTAAGGATGGAAGAATTTACAACTTAGTATCTGGAAAGGATGGATTGATTATTAATCGTATCAACAAAGCAATCGGTGAGCAGACGGCCCTCAAGATTAAAGCATTAGAAGTTCCAGAAATTAAGGCCCAACAAAAGGCCCATATTGCTAAAAAGAAGAGTAAAGCCTCTGCTATTCCTGAAAAGAAGAAAACACGTCCTCAGGTTAAGCAAAAGAGAACTCCTCGCTATAAAAGAAAATAATGATATAATCCTAAGTATGAAGAATCTTTTATTCATATTGTGTATGTTTGTTTTTGTTTCTTGCTCTTGTAGTAAAGAAGAACCAAAATTTACTCAAACTGATATTATCGATCTCGGTCGAAAAATCGAACCACAATTAGAAGAAGTTCAATTCGATCTCAACAACACCTCCGATCCTAGGAGAGTCGTTTGCAACAAGTACGGACCTGGTTGTGTTCCTGGAACTGGAAAGCGACTTAAAATTCGCATGGTAGAACTTATTGTTATTGAATTTGAAAATGAAGAAGCGGCCAAGCTTGAAGCTGCTCGAACCAATCAGTGGTATTCACGCAATTGGCTTTTTGATGATGTGACTAACGAACCAGTGCTTATTGATTTTGTAAAGAAAGCGTACGGTGCCCAACAGGGTCAATCGCAAGAATTAAATCCATAATGCTTTTTAAATTTTAATTCAAAATGATTTAATTTCTCTCGAAATAATTGAATAAATTCTGGATTCTGATTTTCATGCTGATTCAAAACTTTTTTAAAAAGAACTAGCCATCGATCAAGTTCTCCGCTGCGAATATGTAGAGCATCATGAATTGGAAAAATTTTAAATTCTCCAAACTCAAAAGAAGTTTTTCCTAGCAACTGCAACTGCCAAAAAGCAATAATGCGAGGGATATGATGAGAGAAGGCTTCGTAAGGTGGGCGCAAAGCATGTTCACCCTGAATTGTAGCGATTTTTCTGAAGTGGTAACCGATAAGAATATCGACCGTCGCTTGCTTATAAAAAGAAGTGACGATCGACTCTATTAAAGATTCTTTTAGACTATGGTCTGCCAAGTTCTGATAGTGTCTTGCCTAAAGACTTTGAGCGACGATCGAAGAAGTTACTCTTCTCAACGCTCTCAGATTCTTCTTTGCAAGTAATACACTGATTGGCCACAGGACGAGCGAGTAAGCGCTCGAAGCCAATTTCAGAATCGCATTCTTCGCACTTTCCAAACTCAGGATCATCGAGCTTGAGAAGGGTAGAATTGATTTTTTTCAAAAGAAATGTTTCGCGAGTGGCGAAGCGGATTTCTTGAGAGGCTTGCATATTTGCAGAAGCTTCATCAACTGGATCACTGAGCTCTTCTATATCGAGGTGATAACGAGCGCGATCAGTTGTTTCTTTGTTGAGAATTCTTTCTTTCTCAGCAAGTAACTTCTCTCTCAAAGTTCCTAGTTGTTTCAGGGTCAGGTAGCCGGCGTGTCTCTTCTTGGTTTTTTTCTCCATGAGTCTCGCTCCTTTTTCAGGTTGTGTGTGTTAAACCGTTGTTCCTCTCCTATCATTTCTTGCCCGCCGTTGCCCTTTTCTGTCATCCTAACAAAGAAGTTCAACGAGATGTGTACGCAGACGCAAAACGATATCTGAAAGTACTGATTACTCTATGCGTTCGTAAAGTAAGATTCTTCTTACAAATATAAACATTTGGTTGTGAGTGGTGCATTAACTACTGAAAGAAGCTTCGCAGTAAGGACAAAAATGCCAAAATTGCGCGTCAATTTCTCGATTGCAGCCTTTGCACTGAATCAATTGCTCGAGATCCTCAAAGCCTTCACTACTGACGTAGAAGATATCTTTTTTCATCGCTTTTAAGGTCACTGAATGGGCCTTATAGCCACCGGGAATAAGGGGGTCAGGAACAAACAAGCCTGGTGCTACTTTGTCGTCTGGGCGCAGCCGCACGCTGTATTCTTCGACCTTGTCAAAATCAACTAAGGGCTTTCCCGCAGCGTTCTGTAATTTTTTTAATTCTTCCTGAATTTGGTCATGTGATTTGTTCACTTTTTAATTCCTAATTGCTGCCAGTTTTTTTGAAGCAGCTCTAAAATTTCAAAGTAATGACGTTGGTGGCGATTAAACAAGCTTAAAATAGTCGGTTTAATCGATTCAATGTCAGACTTTAATTCTAAACTCAAAGGGCCAATCATCACAACTGTTCTCAAAACCCATTCTAATACTTCCCATTGTTGATTCTTTTTGTCGGTCATATATAGTTTTAAAATGAGAATGAGTTCTTGAGGAATAGGATCACCGTCTCGCTGTTGGCGTTCGAGAATGTGCTTGTGAGCAATTCCCATCCAGGCAATGCGAGAGTCAGCCGATGTTAATCTTGGAGCGATCTTTAGCAGATGAAACTCAAATCGCTTATCGGGTCTAGGACAATGATCGAGTAAGCAAAAGAGAGGCATTAAATCTCGATCGGCAATCAATTCGTTCTCTAACAATTCCGCAAGACAATAATTCATTTCTTCAAAGAGTTCTTCATCATTCTGAAGAAGAGCGCGACCATTATTTTTTAATGAGTCGAGTATAAGATTGTAATGAGATTTTAGTTTTTCGTTTAGCATCAGCTTAGTCTGCCAAACTCAGACCACAATGATAAGTAAAATGATTAACCAACCATTTTTTGATTCTTAGGAAAGCATTTGTCTAGGCCTTGAATCACAATGCTGAATGGATGCGATTTATAATCTTGTCGCATTTCTTCAATGACACTTGCTATGACTTCTTGATCCATGCCTTGGATATAGAGGCGATTAGAAAGTTCATGGGCCACTTTAAACACAGCGGCCAGAGGAGTGAAATGTTTATAATCAATTCCCCGAGGATAGCCTAGTCCAGAATAGTCTTCGTGATGCTGGAGAATAATCTTGTCTACGTCGTTGGGAATGCCTTCAATTTTAGACATCAATTTAACTGAAGCCATGGTGTGCTCTTTTACTTTTTGCTCGACTGAATATTCAATGTCTTTTGAAGAATATTTTTCAAGATCATGGAGTTTAGCGATGTCAGAGTCTTCCAATGAAATATCATGAAAGAAGGCAGCTAGAGTGAGCTTGGTCGATGCCGAAGGACTTTTCCAAGGTGTTTCTCTAAGAATTGAACATGATAAATAACTTAAGAAAAAACTATGAGACGAAAGATAGTCTCCTTTTTTCAAATATTTTGAGAGCTGTTCAAAGGCCACTTGGTTTTTTTCAATGAGCTCAATGGTGCTCGAAATAGCCATGCTGGCCATCTCTACCGCTTGCTCATTAAGTCCAATTTTATTGATTGATTCATAGACTGTTTCTTGCAGCTGAATAGGAAATATAATTGATGAAGGTGGAGCGGTGATAAGTGCTTTTGATCTCTCCATTGGAGAGGCACACGTCTGAGTATTTGGACTAATTTTCTTCATCAACTGTGCGGTAATTAACTTAAAGTCATTTGCTTTCACAAAAAGATGACGGACATTTCGCACCACATATCTTTCAATTAGGTCGGGCTCAATGGGTTGATAGCGATCGATGATTTTTACATATTTATTATCTGTTAATCGGACAAAAACATCACAAAAAAGTTCTTCTGTATTCTTAAAAAAATCGATATTCACTTTACAATAGGTCTGTGCCTGAAGTTTTCGCTGTCCCATCGCAAAAAGTTTTTGCATTTGATCAAAGAGTACATCAATTGATTCTTCTTCATGAATTAAACGAGACAAGGCGCTGGTTTTAAATTTCGCAACAACAAAGGCTTCTTCGCTTTTCTTGCAAGTGACGATCAAGGGGTAGCGTACTTCTTTTGAGTCGTAATCCTTGAGGACGTTTAAAAAATCTTTACTGCGAGATCCTAGAATAAAACAATGAGGTTCCCCATTTTCTTTTATGTAATCTAAGGCCTTTTGGCCGTCTGCAAGTACAACAATAGCAAAGTCATACTGACCTTGCAGAAGGAATTGATAATATTCGGAGAGTTCTTGACTCGCTTGAACGACTATTGTGTATGACATTTTTACTACCCACAGGTTTAGTAACTTTTCGGCTTATGCTAGTATATAATAAGTAAAATTTTATTAAATTTAGGCATATATTATGGTCAAGATAAGAGATTTAACCGAACCCCAATTAGAGCAACAGATACGCAAGTATCAAAAGTTATTGGATGAGCTAATCAAAGAACGAAATCGACGAGCTGTTGGTACAAATCCTAATATGCCAGTTGATACAAACGCAGAACTTGCAACTTCTGAAATCAATGACCCTTTTCAATTGAATTTTGATGATAAAGAAATTGCCAAGCTCCAAGAAGATGCTAGTGAAAATGAAAAGAAGAAGGACATGGCCGAAGAAGAAGTGCGAGTGACTCAACTGCTGCAGTTAAATAAAGGCCAGTTGGCTGAACTTCAAAAAAATGCAGAAAAACTTCGTGCTCAAGAGCTGAAAAAAAAGGCTTCAGTAGTGAAGAAAGCTCCTGTCAAAAAGTAATTAAGCTTTCTTGCGATGATATTCCGATAATTTTTTTACTTTTTTTACCACTGAAACTTCAGTTTTTTCGTTCATACTGTGGTAACGCTGATCTGTTCTCGATTTCTCATGATGTTGGCTAGGTTTTAAAATGGGCAGAGTTAAATCTTTTTTTGAACTTCGGCTAACTTTAGTAAAGGCCATTTTTTCAATAGTAGAAAGAGCATTTTCAACAACAGTGATATAACTTGTTCCAATTTGGATAACGTCGTTTATGGCAATCGCTAAGCTCGAGACGGCTTCACCGTTAACATGAGTGCCATTCTTTGAATTGAGATCCTTAATAAAAACTTTTTTTGATTTCATTGAGAATTCGCAGTGAAGTGAACTGCATTTTTCATCGCTTAAGACGATGTCACATTTATCACCACGACCCAAAGTAATGGGTTGGTCTTTGAGTTCAAACTCAATTTGATTCCCTTCATTTGAAACAGTAAAAAGAATAGTCATCTTATTTAATCCTAATTGCTAATATGTACTTGAACACCTATCGACTTTTTATTGAGTAAATTTAAGAGGAAAATAAAAATATTTGAGCTTTCCTTCTGTTGGATGAATTTGCTCAACTATACACGAGTTTTTTTCATCGATCTCAGCTTGATAGGCTTCCGCATAAGTCAGAACAGGGGTGAGACAATAGTCGTTCTGTTGAAAATTCTCAACCCAATAGTTTAGGGGGTGTTGTAGGAAAAAGTTGGCCAATTGAGATTTAAGTAAGGGCCAATCCTTTGGACTTTTAATCAGATCAATCCATTCATCTTTCTTCATATCTTCGCAAAAGGCATTCCAAAATTTCTGTTCGAGAGCACCGAGCGCTAAAAATTGATGATTGCTGGTTTCATAGAGAGCGTACCCAGGGTGTGCGCCAGAGAGCATGTCCATGCCGCGAGGAGGCTGATGATCATGATTGAGATGTGATAGTAAAATGGGATTCATGGCCATGAGATTATCGTAGATTGAACAATCTACGAAACAGCCAATTCCTTTTCGCGCAGAATGGAAGAGCCCTGCTAGTATTCCACAAAGAGCTGGAAGTGAGCCTCCTGCGATATCGGCGATTTGAAAATTACTGAGTGCCGGAAATTCCTTTGGTCCTGTTTGATCAAGCACTCCGGTTAAGGCCAGATAGTTTATATCGTGAGCTGCTTTGGATGACTTGGAACCCATTTGACCAAAACCTGTGAGCGAACAGTAAACCAATTTTGGGTTCATTTGTTTAATTGAGTCAAAATCAAGGTTCCATTTTTTCATTTGTCCCGGTCTGAAACTTTCGACCAAGACATCAGCTTTCTTAATCAATTCAATTATTCTTTCGCGATCGGTGGGATCATTTGCATCAGCAATAAGCACTTCTTTATTATGATTGAGAAGAGCGTAGGGAAGAGATACTTTATTCTTGATGACGCCCATAAACTTGGCATAATCTCCCTGTCTTGGATCTTCAATCTTAATTATTTTTGCACCCATATCGGCCATCCACAAAGTGGCGAGTGGTCCAGGTAATAGTCTTGTAAAATCGACGACAGTAATACCTTCGAGTATTTTCATTTTGATCCAAAGTTCTTCAGGGATGCTGGAGTTTTAAATCTTTTTCCGTAAAGTTTTTCAAGGCTTTGACAGTCTTTAACAAATTGCTCGACGCCTCTTTGATGAATATAGCTTAAAGTTCCACCTGTATACGGTGGGAATCCCCAACCTAAAATTGAACCCACATCTGCATCTCTTTCTTCTCTAATGATTTTTTCTTCTAAGCATTTGTAAGTCTCTAATGCTTGAATCGTGAGCAATCGCAACGATAGAGCTTCTCTTGAAAATCCATGTTCTTTTGTTGGAAATTTTTCTGAAAGAATTGGTGACAGTCGCTTCTTTTGGTTTTCAGGGTAATCATAAAAACCTGCCCCTGTTTTCCGACCTAAGCGCTTTAAGTTTTGAGTAAAGTCTGTGACGACTTTATAGGTGGCCTGATCGATACTATCGGCTCCGAGATCTGCCTCCGTTTGTTTTAAAATGTGATAAATCAAATCGAGACTGACTTCATCAGAGACAGAGAGCGGACCAACTGGCATCCCTGCCATTTTTCCAGCACTTTCTATCAACTGAGGCTCGATCCCTTCGGTTAACATATTGATGCCTTCGATGACATAAGTTGTGAAAACTCGCGAAGTATAAAAGCCTCTACCATCATTGACGACAATGGGAGTCTTTTTGATTTTTCGAACGTAGTCCATGCATAGAGCAAGCGCATGATCTCCGGTTTTTTCACCCATAATGATTTCAACCAAGGGCATTTTATCAACTGGAGAGAAGAAATGGAGACCAATGAATTGTTGAGGTCTTTGGCTAGCCTCTGCCAATCCTGTGATCGGTAGAGTCGAAGTATTTGAAGCGTAAATCGCCGTTTTAGGCATAACATCTTCACTTTCTTTAGTGACTCGAGCTTTGAGATTTCGATCTTCAATTACGGCTTCAATTACGAGGTCACAACCTTTCATCATTTGAGGATCGGCAGTGGGAGTAATTCTTGATAGAATAATTTCTGCTTCTTGCGATGAAAGTTTTCCTTTTTCGACTAAGTTCGATACCAGCTTTACTGAATATTCTTTACCCGCTTGTGCTGCTTCGAGCGAGATATCTTTTAGAACAACTTCGATTCCATTCATGGCCGAAGAATAAGCAATACCTCTTCCCATCATTCCGGCACCGAGAATCCCAACCTTATTTACTTTCTGTTCTGGAATATTTTGAGGGCGTGAAACTCCTTTATTACATTCGTTCATTGAGTAAAAAAGAGTATTGATCATACTCTTTGTAACTTCACTTGTGACAAGCTCGGCAAAGGCGCGGGCTTCGATTTCCATCCCCTGTTCTAGAGTTACTTGCAGTCCTTCGTAAACAACAGATAGGATTTTCATTGGTGCCGGATAATTATGCCAAGTTGTTTCCGTTACTTTTGCCATCGCCCCTGGAAACATGCGGTAGCCAACAGGTGTTTGAACATCTCCCCCAGGAAGACGATATCCCTTTTTGTCCCATGGAGCACTGGCTTCTGGGTTTTGCAGAATATATTCAGTCGCCAGTTTTAAAAGCTCTTCTTTAGAATTGGCCAATTGATGGATAAGCCCGGCTTCAAGCGCCTTACTTGGATTAAGGCTTCGTCCTTCTAAAAGAAGGGGGAGAGATTTTTCAATGCCAATCAGTCTCGGAAGCCTTTGGGTTCCTCCTCCACCTGGTAGCAAACCTAATTTTACTTCGGGCAATCCCAATTGAATTTTTGGGTGATTAAGGGCAATTCTTTGGTGACAGGCAAGAGTGATTTCGAATCCTCCACCTAAGGCCGTACCATTGATCGCTGCAACAACTGGTCTTTTACTTTTTTCTATTTGACGAAGAAGGTTTTGAAGATCGAGAGCAAGATTAAAACATTCCAAGGGGTCAGTTATATGACGAATCATTTCTAAATCAGCGCCGGCCATAAATTCTGGTCTATCAGAGGTTATGATTAAGCCTTTGAGTTTACTATTCTGTTCAAACTGTGACCATTGAAGCTTGAGGGCTTCTAAAAATTCTTTAGTGATGACGTTCATTGGTCTTGAATCGACATTTATTTTCAAGACAGCAATATTATTCTGTTCGTTATAATTTATCATATAATCCTCTTTTTAAATTCGTTCAATTATTGTTGCGATTCCCATTCCGCCACCAATGCAAAGAGTGATACATCCGAATCTTTTTTTGGTACGTTCAAGCTCGTCAATCAGAGTACTCATTAACATCGCTCCTGTTGCTCCAAGAGGATGTCCCAAAGCAATGGCGCCACCATTGACATTTATTTTTGAATCGGGAATTTCAAGTTCATCTCGAAAATTCATCACTACGGCGGCAAAGGCTTCATTTACTTCATAGAGATCTATATCAGATGCTTTCATATTTGCCCGGGCCAACGCTTTTAAAGTTGCAGGGGCTGGACCTGTTAGCATAATTGTTGGCTCACTACCAACAGCAGCCATTGAAATGATGCGAGCGCGTGGTTTCAGTTTTAGCTCAATTCCCATTTCTTCACTGCCAATTAAAACGGCGGCTGCACCATCAACTATGCCTGAAGAATTTCCTGCATGATGGACGTGTTGAATACTTTCAACACGCGGATATTTTTTGTAGGCGACTGAATCGAGTCCCCATTTTTCTCCGAGTTCTAAAAAGGCCGGTTTGAGTTGAGAGATTTTTTCAAAAGTTGTATCAGGGCGCATATGCTCATCGCGATCGAGAAGAATTCTTCCGAGTGAATCTTTAATCGGAATGATTGATTTTTGAAACCTTTTCTCTTCCCAAGCAATGGCAGCCTTCTTTTGGCTTTCGATGGCAAAGCGATCCACATCTTCTCGTGTGTAACCGCGGAGAGTTGCAATCAGATCAGCGCCAATACCTTGAGGAACGAAGCCCACTTTGAATGAGAGTTCAGGATCTATCATTAAGGCGCCACCATCACTGCCCATAGCGATCCGTGACATGCATTCCACGCCGCCAGCAACTTGGAGATCAAATTGTCCTGACATAATATTAGTGGCGGCTTGATTAATAGCTTCGAGCCCTGAACCACAAAAGCGATTGAGCGTTACTCCGGCAACTGATTGATGATAATCAGCATGGAGGGCAGCAGCCTTGGCCACATCTCCGCCTTGTTCTCCGATAGGTGTGACACAGCCTAGAATGACATCATCAACTAATTGAGTATTGAGATTGTTACGATCGCGAATGGCCTTCAAACACTCTGCCGCTAAAGTGATGGGACGAGAACTATGAAGGGAACCATCGGCCTTACCTCGACCTCTTGGTGTACGAACTGCATCAAAAATGTAAGCTTGTTTCATCGCATCTTCCTTGATTATGAAAATTGTGGCCTTATTATACTATTAATAAATGTTCTTAAGATATAAACAGTGCAGCCTGGAGCAATAGATGAGCGAAGAACTCAAGAGTTTCCGCGATACTTTTAAAAGATGGATCGAGAAAGAAATTATTCCTTTTCACGAAGAGTGGGAGAAAGCAGGAATGGTTCCGCGTGAACTTTATAAAAAAGCGGGGGAGCAGGGTTTTTTATGTCCCTTAGTCAAAGAAGAGTATGGCGGTCTGGGACTCGACTATCATTTTTCGGCCGTCATCACTGAAGAACTCTCATTTGCCATGGTGAGTGGAGTCGCCTTTTGGTTGCACTCCGACATTATCGTTCCCTATATAGAGCACTACGGAAATGAAACTCAAAAGCAAAAGTATCTTCCTGGATGCGTTTCTGGGGATTATGTTACGGCGGTTGCAATGACAGAGCCGGGAACAGGTTCAGACCTACAAGGGATTTCTACTAAAGCAGTGCTCGAGGGAGATCATTGGGTTTTGAATGGTGCTAAAACTTTTATTTCAAATGGTCATGTGGCGAATCTATACGTCGTTGTTGCTGAAACTCCCGCCAAAGATCCTAATCAAAAATTCAAATCACTTTCGCTTTTCTTAGTAGAAGAGAATGATGTGGGATTTGAACGTGGTCGCAAGCTGCAAAAAATTGGATTGAAAGCGCAAGACACGGCCGAGCTGGCCTTTGTTAATTGTCGCATTCCCAAAGATCGCCTGTTAGGCGAAGAAGGGAAGGGTTTTATTTACCTCTCAAATGAACTTGCTCAAGAGCGCTTAGGTGTCGCGATTATGAGTCAAGCCATGGCCGAAAAATGCGTTGAAATCACCGCTGACTATGTAAAAGGTCGCAAAGCTTTTAAAAAACGCATTGCCGATTTCCAAAATACTCGATTTAAACTTGCCGAATGTGCCACCGAAGTTAAAGTGGGACGGGCCTTTGTCGATCGCTTGATTGAAATTCATGCCAAAGAAAAGTGTTCCACGGTTGAAGCTAGTATGGCCAAAACCTGGTGTTCTGAAATGTTCTGCCGAGTGGCCGATGAATGCCTTCAACTACATGGTGGCTATGGTTATATGTGGGAATACACCATTGCTCGCGCCTATGCCGATGCCAGAGTGCAGAGGATATATGCGGGAACCAATGAGATCATGAAAGAGATTATTGCCAGGGATTTGTTAGACAAATAAAAAAGGGACCTTTCGGTCCCTTTTCTTTTTTTAAATTAGCGAGCGTATTTTTGGCAAGCTGTACTGAAATTGAGATCAGAGATATTTTCGCAACGTCCTCTAAATTTAATAGACCAAACATTGAGACTTCCAAAGAGCTCAGTGAGATCATCACAACGATCTCCCCTTTGAACAGATGTAATGAGTTTTGTACAGTTGTCATCAGTAAAGAGTTCGATGGCATCGCGATCAACAACGGGTCTTCGCGTCGCTTGAGCCCCTCGGCGGTATTTGTCACAAGTTTGTTGTGAAAAGCTAACGTCTGGAATATTGAGGCATCTATCATCAACAGAAACGGACCAAACTTTAGCATTTCCTAAAACAGTCATCCATGCTCCACAATCCGTCTCATGATCGAGATTGAGGACTTCTCTTGAACAGTTATCATCAGAGAAAAGTCTTACTAAAGGATTTACAGGAGGCTGAGGTTCATTTGCGAGAGTTCTCAAAGCTTCACAGCTTCCAACGAATCTTCTATCCGTAACATTGATACATGTATCATTGACTGAAACTGACCAAAGATTGTTGCCTGAATAGATGGTTTCAAGCTTCTGACAATTATCTCTTGGATCAATGGCGGTAATGAGTCTTGAACAATTATCATCAGAGTAAGCTGAAATGATATTCAATGGACCTCTATGAGGTCTATCTGGACCTGGACGGTTTGGTCCTGGAAAGTTCGGTCCTGGAAAATTTGGACCAGGAATAGGATCAGGTCTGCGCTGAGTTGGTTGTTCAGAAACTGTGGCCTTAAGACCTACGCTATCATGAGTATTTCCTTCTGCACGAATGCGAATGTCGTATTTTGCACTTGAAGGAAGCATGATTTCAACGGGGCTGCCTGGAAAGAGGGAGCGACTGGGAACAATAACTGGAACTCCATCAACTGTGAGGTCGTGAACAGTTACTGAATAATTCATGGCCTCCAAGCTTAGATAACGAGCATCGATATCGCGAGGAATAGTCATTGTATAATAACCTCCACCACGTCTGCGATCTACGTTGCTAAAGATTTGAGTAAAAGCCCCGTCGTTATTGCCTCCATTTCTTTCATCTTCATTAACAAGAACAGTGATTTCTTGCACCTCGACATCTATTGGATTGTAACGAAGTTGAAGCTGGCGGATGTCATCGTTGATTATCTGATTGATATCTGTATACAAGTGCTGATGACCACGTCTTAGCATAATATTATGAGTATTGAGAGTTCTTCCGTTTAAAATGACATCAATCTGGGCCCTTCTCTCCATGCCACCATTGGGCTGAACTTCAATGAGCAGTCCCTTGAGATTGTCTCCATCGTAGTCGCGCATGAGGCCAAACTCTCTTAGAACACCAATTTCACCACGGCGATCATTGATTTTCTTAGTGAGATAAACTCCATCTTCTGCGCCATCGACACTGCGTCGATTCCAATGACTGGCCACATCTCTCGTGGGATTTCCCGAGTGAGAGCAAGCGGCAATCAGGGTCATTAACATGACCCCTTTAAAACACTTCTTAAACATAATAGACTCCTCAATAAATATAATTATCGTGAGTCTATTAAATCATGATTGGGAATTTGCTTCTAGAAAGAAGAGATTGCTTATTTTGTATTAAGTTGACCACAAGCAGCCAGTATATCGTCACCTTTGGTTCCTCTGATCATGGAGGGAACTTTATAAGATTCGGTAATCTTTTTAAAGGCTTCAACTCTTTCGAATGACGGACGTTTGAATTCGGAACCAGGAAAGGGATTAAATGGAATTAAGTTGAGTAAGGCCCTACGACTTTTGAGTAATTCACCAGTGGCATGGGCATCTTCCTCAAAGTCGTTATAGTGATCGATAAGCAGATACTCATAAGTTACAAATTGCTTTTTACGCATTGGGATTTGATCGAGAACTTCGACTATTTCATGTAAGGGATAGCGTTGATTGATAGGGATCAGTTTGTTGCGTTTTTCTTCAAACGGTGAGTGAAGAGACAAGGCGATATTGACCTGAGGCATTTCATCTTTCCATCTTAAAAGCCCTGGTAAATAACCTGCTGTTGAAACGGTGATTCTTCGCGAGCCGAGGCACATTCCTTCTTCTGTTAAGAAAATCTCGCAAGCTTTTTTTACAGCATCAAAATTATGGAGAGGTTCACCTTGGCCCATAAAAACAATATTAGGTATTTTTAACTCCGATGGTCTGTGAGTTCGAAGCCAATCCCACGCACCTAAATATTGGCCAATGATTTCAGAAGTGGTGAGATGGCGAGTTAAACCTTGAGTCCCGGTAAAACAAAAAGAACATTTCATGGCACAACCAACTTGTGTTGAAAGGCACACTGAATATTTTCCTATGAATGGAATGAGAACTGTTTCAACTCGTTTGCCATCATGAAGTTCAAATAAAAATTTAACAGTGCGATCCTCAGATTCTTTTGCCACTACAATTTTTGGAAGAGTGAAGTCATAGTTTTCGCGTAAAAAGGATTGAGTCTTTAAAGCGAGATCGGTTTTGCATGGTTCAAATTGTTTCAGTTTGTAATGCCAATTATAAAGAAGCGAAGCTCCTGATGGGTGAAGATTATGCTCTAAGAATTGAGCATTAATCTCATTAAAATTTTGATCAAAAAAAGAGGCTTTCATATGGCTTTGATATAGCAAATCATGAGGCCTACGCCTATGGGGAATTAGGGAAGTTGGAAAGTTTAAATCCTCGAAATTAAAAGAACTACATGCTAGACTTCGAAGATGAAGTCCTGGTATCCCATCACTGCTTTACTGATTGGTTCCTCCCTCTTGGGATGGGCAGCCCTTTTTGCCAAGTGGGCCCTGATTGAAGCAGGTCCAGAGATCATTGGCTTTTATCGCATGCTTTTTGCTCTTCCTCTGCTTTTTCTTTTAAATAAAGCTCGCTTTCCGAAAATCAATAATGTTTTTTTAATGGCGATCTTGGCGGGAAGTTTTTTTGCTGGGGATCTTACTCTTTGGCACACAGGCGTTGGATTAACCAGTGCAAGTAACGCCACTTTTATGGTGGGCCTTTCTCCTTTGTGGGTTTCGCTCTGGAGTTGGAACAAGCACGGTAAGCCTCCACAGCTTTTTATCTTGGGATTATTTTTGGCCATTTGTGGAGCAGCTGTTTTGGCCTTCTTTCGCTCATTCTCATTTCAGCTTGGAGCTGGAGAGCTCATTTCATTAGGAGCTTCTTTTTTCTACGCCGCTTGCACCATTGCTCTTTCAAAAAGTCGAGCAAGTCTAACAGCAATAGAAGCATTAATAGGCATGAGCCTTGGAGCTTGTGTCACTTTATTTTTTATCGGAGTTATAAGACAACAAAATTTTACACATTTCTCTAGTCATACATGGGCTTATTTTTTAGGACTCACGCTCATTGTCCAAATTGGAGGTTGGGCGAGTATATCTTGGTCGCTCAAGCATTTTGAAGCAAGAGTCGCCTCAATGGCCCTCATGCTTCAGCAAGTGGCCACACTCTTTTTAGGAGTGGTCGTTCTCAATGAATTACCTTTAGTTTCAGACTGGTGGGGAAGTGCGCTTATTCTCTCTGGACTTTTTATAGGGCTCTTTTTGTCTAAAAAATCCTGATCGTCATCATGAATTATTTCCTGATTTACAACATTCTTAGTTGCCTGACTTATCTCATAGGAAAAATTTAGTTTTTCTCTAAAATAGAAAAAAATCACACAGGAGAGATATCCATGAGCAATGCTATTAAGGTTTATGCAACATCAATTGTTCCTCCAGGAGGAAGAATTGAACCTATTCGTAGTCATAAAACAATTGCTTCATCGACGCAAATTGAAGTTCTTCATATTGCAGTGTTTGTTGGTGTTCTCTTTTTTATTTTTGGTGGATTGTGGAAAGCGGCTAAGGCCACAAAGAAAAGTACTGTTTATGCTGGTGAATTGGCACCAGAGAGATCTAGAGCGTAAGCAATTTCCTAAGTATAATCGGAGCGGGATTGGAGCAAGATCTTATGTTTTTGTCCCAGACTCGCTCTACATATAATGCGAGATGATGAATGGCTTCTCTGTCCATCGTTTCTCCCACTTGATTTTCAAGAATCGCTTGGGTTGAGACAAATTTCTCAATCATTCTTCTTGCCTGAAAATAGCTCATACTCATATTTTCAATATAAGAAGGAAGTAAAATATCTTTCCAAATAATTGAGACCTCTTTCGGATTGGCCTGTGAAGGAACGTTCTTTAAGCCTGATAGGATATCTTCTCTTGAACTGGCCTTCATCATCGACTGTGTCCATTCTTTGAGGCCTGGAGTGGTTGGTCGTTGCCTAATTTGAGTGAAGGCTTCTCCAAATTTTTGCTTAAGCGAGAGTAGAAGTTTTTCATCCCCTGAGGCATAGAGATGGCGTAACATCATTGCCGTTTTTTGATCATTATTAAGCTCAGGAAGATCGCGAATGGTTCGTAGGACTTCGTCATTTTCAAAACGAGTTAGTAAAAATAAGTTGAGTGAGGAATAAGTAAGGGAGTCCTTTGAGAGACCCATCCATTGAATAATATTCCTCCACCATAGAGTACGTGGAATAACGGCAGCTTCAACTATTCCATCGACTTCTTTCAAAGGAAGTAAGATGGAATCAGGATTTTTGAGATGAAGATTTTTAAGCGCAATTTTCTTTTGTTCTGAATAGGCTTCAAATGCTTCCTTACTACCCAAAACTTTTATTAATTCTTTCTTCTCTTTGATTTTGCGAAAAAATCCTGGGAAAAAGGCATAAGTGGTTCCATAAGGAATGGCCGCACTAATGGGGAGAAGAGCTGGATTCACGTGAAAAAGGATAAAGTACATGGTGTACTCAGTACACATCCCAAGAATGAGAGCGATCGAAATTCCCATACCTTTCTTTTTAAAAAAGACATCAGCACCGATAGTACTTTGCTTAATAATTTTTTTGACTGCACTCCATTTGAGTTGACCTTTCAGCTTTCGAACCGCCTTTTCGGGCAGAGGCTGAGTGAGATAATGTTTGGCATAGAGATCAAAGAGTTCGAATGTCGGTTTATCAAGGGGAGCTGGTAGATTATCTCCGGCGTATTGGAGAATCTTTTCACCTGTCGGATCGATGAGATTAATCTCTTCAGAAATTCTGAGAACGGCCTTGGCAAATTTGAGTTCAAAATCAAGTTCACTTGATGCTTGTTGAACGAGCACGTCGGGATCTTGACCCCAACCCAGTGTCGGCCCAAATAAGAGACTAAATAAGATGGGAATGATTCGCCAACTCATAGAGTTCTTTTCGGAAAAAATGGCTTAAAATAAAGGTTTTCTAGGAAATATTCCGATGAGAGGAGGGTGAAATCGATATTAGCAACTTTTTCTTTTCTTCTCTTTTATTCCTGTTCTCAGCAGGTCACCAATCGAGCGCCTGCAAGCACAACTGCTTCAAGCTGCGCCGAAATTGTTGAAGGATTGATCTTTCCTGATTGGCGACAGCTTTGGGACGAGAAACAAGCGATGGGATTAGATCCTGAAGCTTCTCTCGAATGGGTGCGAGACACTAAGGAACTAGCTGAAATTGTTAGCTTTGCTAAAGTCGAAGATCAGGTCCCTCTGGAGCGATCCTACGCCATGATTCATCTTCAGCATCCCGATTGGGGTCACCAGCAGATAGCGGCCCATTACAAAATATGGAAAAAAAGCTGCGGTTTGTAGCTTTTGCAGGGTCTTTTGTGATCCCGTATTGAATTGTGCTATGTTGACGACAGATGAAGTTATTAATCAATTCTATCTATTTAGCGACTGAAGGTGAGGGAATCCATATTGGAACACCTCAAGTCTTTGTGCGCTTTCAGGGCTGCGCTGTTGGTTGTCTCAACTGTGATTCAAAAGATACGTGGGACTTTACTCAAGAGATGGCGATGAATAGTGAGAGCGTGGTTGAAAGAGTTGTTGAGCTCTCTGGAAAAATTAAAAGAGTGTCAATCACTGGTGGCGATCCTCTTCATCCGAAACATGAAGCAGGTGTGCAGGCCTTAGTGAAGTCACTGAAGTCGAGAGGCTATTATATCAATATTGAAGCTGCCGGAACTCGCGTGGTCGATGAGCTTTTTGATTTGCTCGATTTTATTTCATTTGATTACAAAACACTTTCAACAGGTGTTAGCACCCGTCTGCAATTAATTGAAAAAATGGCCAAGCAATATGCGGGACGTTTTCAAGTCAAGGCTGTGATCGAAACTCGCGTTGATTTTGATCAAACATTGAAGGCCTATCAAGACTTACATGCTAAGAATGATCTTCTGCCTTTCTCATGGGTACTAACTCCATCTTATAATTTAAATGAAGCTTTTCCGCTTGAACGTTTTAAAAATGTGATTGAGTGGAATCAAGAAGCTGGCGCACCATTCAGAGTTATAGGTCAGCAACATAAGTGGATTTTTGGTCCGGATCAAAAACAGGTTTAGAAGTCTTTTTCTTTATTGATCACCTGATCAATGATGTTGTCACCATCTACAATATGAATAGTTCCATCTGACGACCGATTTTTGAGATCGAGCATTTCTTGTCCATAGCGATTAAGAGTTTCGAGAGTCAAAAGCGTGAAGTCTTCCTTTGCACTCATATCATTATCCGCATCAGTGAAAGTATTGGTCACAACCACGAGGCGAGTCTCTGGTGGTAATTTCTTCTTTGCTATTTTGATTAATGATTTAACTTTAGAAAAAGCTGGAGCAACCATCACGGCATACTTCTTCTTATTGCGACGAGAGTTGGTGGTAAATTGCCACAAGCTGCTCTTACTTTGAATTATTGTTACGTCGTGTTCAAAAGATTTGAAAACGAGAGTACATTGAGTGATAAAGTCTTTCAAAGTCATAATCCTGTTTCTTTTTTCATAGGTATTATCTCATCGGTTGATGTAGTTCTCAAGTAAAGTTATTTCGCTCAGATATCTTCATGGTCATGGTCAACTTGCATATCAGCCGAAAACTGCTTGAACTTTTCCATCGGATAAAGGTTAAATGTCCCCATTCCTTTAGCAATCAATCTCTCTCCACATTTGATAAATCCTGAAGTCACAACCAAACGTTTACCAATATAGTCGATTTGCGCACTTCCAGTGAGTACATCTCCTAATTTAGCAGGATTGAGATAGTTGATTTTAAATTCGACTGTAGAACATAGTTTTTCTTGAGTAACAGCGTAGGACAATGCCGTCACTCCGAGGACATTATCCATCATTCCCGCAATCGCTCCACCGTGGGAAATCTGAGGGGAGCTTAAATGTCGCGAATCTATTGTCATTGTGTACTCGACCTCACCGGCTGATTTTACAATGAAATTCATCCCTAATGTTTGATCAAATTGACTTGTTTTACGGAAAAGTTTTTCGAGATCTTTTGCATCCATACTAATTTCCTAACTTAAAAGTTTTTGGCCTGGGCGAAGATTCAATCCTTTTGAAATAGAAATATTCTTTCCTGCCTGATGACCAAGGGAGTGAGCAAGAGAGTCGTGACCACGCTGACTTCCGACTTGAGAAAGGCTAGGGTAGACTTGGCGAAGTTGCTCTTGTGATTTGAGATTAAGAACAATCAGTTCCTTCTGAGTTACAACTTTTGATCTTTCAATTTTGATTTTTTCTAAAAAGCCTTTTGAGAGTCCAGTCATATAACTATTTTTTGCTTTTAAACCTTTGAGTTTTGGATTCTTTCTTCGCTCTTGGGTCCATAGTTTTTCAAACTCACTATCTAAAAAATGCAGAATATAGTCGGCCATATCCACATTTTCTCTTTCTCCAATGATTTCAAGATAAACTTTGTCAGGACCGCGACTTAAAATCGCTTTGACGTAAAATTCATCCATGATGTTGGCCAGAGCTTGAAGTTTCGCATTGAATTTGGGAGCTTCAAGGCTGCGCTTTAGATAAACCATTTCTTCATCTTCAAGGTGAGGACGATCAAGATGGGAGAGATTGTGTTCAAGCATTAATTGATTGGCCTTTGAGGTGGCCAATTCTGATTCGTGCTGATTAGTACTATTGGAGAGTTGTAAAAGCTTTTTAATTTTTTCAATCACTTTCACTTGGTCACTGGATTCATACTTTTCATTTTCGAGTTTAAGATTCATTTTGGCCGAAAAAACTTCCTCCCCCCAGCCGTAAGATCGGCACAGGTCACGATATTCAACTCCATGATCATCGACGGTTCTACCAAATTGGATAAAACATAAATAATGGGCCAATTCATGCTTGAGAATATTATCGATAACTTGATCACGAGCTTCAAAAATGAGTCTTCGATTCATTCCAATTTGAAAGAGGTGAGTGGAGAAGAAACCAAATTGTTTTGGGTCCTCAAATGTTACGATACTCAAAGGATAAGAGTACTCACCAATTTTAAAACGTTCGCGCAAAGTTTGAATGCCACATTCAGCTTGTAAAAGAAAAAAGGCCCGTTTTTTAAGACGGGCCTGGAAAGTGGCTAGAGTTTTCGAGTAAACAAGCATGCTTAGTGGTTTCTACCTGTGACTGCAGATTTTAGATACTCACGGTTCATGCGGGCAATATTGCTGATTGAAATTTCTTTCGGACAGCTTGCTTCGCATTCAGCTTCGTTAGTACAATTTCCAAAACCAAGTTCATCCATTTTACTGACCATCTTAATCGCGCGGTCTTTTGCTTCGACTTTTCCTTGAGGGAGGAGAGCGAATTGAGAAATTTTAGCACCTACAAAAAGCATGGCAGAAGCATTTTTACAGCTGGCAACACAGGCTCCACAACCAATACATTGGGCGGCATCCATCGCAAGTTCAGCAGTTTCTTGTCCAATCAAAATGGCATTTGCATCTTGCGCATTACCTGTGTTGATTGAAACAAATCCACCAGCAGATTGAATTTTATCAAAAGCTGTTCTATCAACCATGAGATCTTTAAGCACAGGGAATGCTTTGGCACGCCAAGGCTCGACCACGATTGTATCTTCGTCTTTGAATTTTCTCATGTGGAGCTGACATGTTGTCGTCGCTTTCTCTGGACCATGAGCATTACCGTTGATCATCATTGAGCACATGCCACAAATCCCTTCGCGGCAATCGTGATCAAAGGCCACTGGCTCATCGTTTTTGGCAATTAATTGTTCGTTTAATTGATCGATCATTTCTAAGAAAGATGAATCTGTTGAGACACCTTCGAGACGATAATCAACCATTGAACCTGGAGCCTCTTTATTTACTTGGCGCCAAATTTTCAAATTAATATTTATTTTTTTAGCTGACATGAAAACTCCTTATTACTTGTAAGATCTCTGAGTGAGGGCAACGTATTCGAAATTCAATTCCTCGATGTTACGAATTGGGGTACTGTCTGGTCCAGTGTACTCCCAACAAGCAGCATGACAGAAATTTTCATCGTCACGTTTCGCTTCATTCTCTTCAGTTTGACTCTCTTCTCTAAAGTGTCCTCCACAGCTTTCGCGTCTCTCAAGAGCATCGCGGGCCATGAGCTCACCAAGCTCTAAGAAGTCAGCCACTCTATTGGCCTTTTCAAGTTCGACGTTAATACCAACATCTGTTCCTGTGACCTTAACATCTTTCCAAAATTCTTTGCGAAGGGCCGCTATCTCAGTAATGGCCTTTTTGAGACCTGCTTCGTTTCTTCCCATACCGACGTTTTCCCACATGAGGTTACCGAGGTCGCGGTGGAATGAATCAACAGATTTTTTACCATTAACATTTTGAAGCTTCTTAAAGTGATCTTGAGCGTGCTTCAAGGCTTTATCAAACTCAGGATGATCAACTTTTACTTTGTCAGTCATCAACTTCTCAGTCACAAAATAATTGCCAAGAGTGTATGGAATAACAAAGTATCCATCAGCTAAGCCTTGCATAAGAGCAGAAGCTCCTAGACGGTTGGCTCCGTGGTCAGAGAAGTTTGCTTCACCTAAAGCGAAAAGACCTGGAACAGTTGTCATAAGATTGTAATCAACCCAAATTCCACCCATCGTGTAGTGAACCGCTGGATAAATTCTCATCGGGACTTCGTAAGGGTTGTCATCGGTAATTCGCTCGTACATATCAAAGAGGTTGCCGTACTTGGCACGAATAACGTCTTCGCCGTCTCTTTGAATGGCGTCGCGGAAATCAAGGTAAACAGCGATTCCTGTTTCTCCCACTCCACGTTTTTCATCGACCATCATTTTGGCGTTACGAGAGGCCACGTCACGAGGAACCAAGTTGCCAAATGAAGGGTAGCGGCGTTCAAGATAATAATCGCGCTCTTCATTAGGAATCTCACTTGGCTTGCGAGTGTCGCCCACTTTTTTCGGAACCCAAACGCGCCCGTCGTTTCTGAGAGACTCAGACATTAATGTTAATTTTGATTGGCCTTCACCGTGAACAGGAATACAAGTCGGGTGAATTTGAGTAAAACATGGGTTGCCAAACATGGCGCCCTTTTTATAGGCCTTCCAAGCGGCAGAGCCATTTGAGGTCATGGCATTGGTAGAGAGGAAATAAACGTTTCCATAACCACCAGTACACAGAAGAACAGCGTCAGCGGCCCACTTTTGGAATTCACCAGTAATAATATTACGAGTGATAATACCGCGAGCTTTTCCTTCTACTGTCACGAGCTCAACCATTTCTTGACGAGTGTGAATGTTGACTTTACCAGCTCCATTTTCTTTCATCAAAGCGGAATAAGCACCTAATAAAAGTTGCTGACCTGTTTGTCCTCGAGCATAAAATGTTCTTGAAACTTGAGCTCCACCGAATGAGCGGTTTGATAAAGTTCCGCCGTATTCGCGAGCAAAGGGAACACCTTGACCAACACATTGGTCAATAATGTTGTTTGAAACTTGGGCCAAGCGATAAACGTTGGCTTCACGTGCGCGGTAATCTCCGCCTTTTACAGTATCGTAAAAAAGACGCCAGATTGAGTCGCCGTCTCCTGGGTAGTTCTTAGCAGCATTGACACCACCTTGAGCAGCGATCGAGTGAGCGCGTCTTGGTGAATCTTGAATACAGAAAACATCTACTTTATAACCAAGCTCTGCCAACGTTGCCGCAGCAGAAGATCCGGCCAAACCAGTACCAACTACAATAACTGAAAATTTTCTTTTATTAGCAGGGTTGACCAACTTCATATTGAAGCGATGGTTGTCCCATTTTTCTTTAACGTGACCTGCGGGCACTTTCCCGTCTAGTTTCTTGACTGACATATTAGCGTCCTCCTTGAAGGTAGCAGTAGATAGGCAAAGCAGAGAATCCGATAGTAATCAAAAGAGCATAGACCTTTGATAAATTCTTCAAGCATGCATTGTATTTAGGGTGATTAAAACCGATGGATTGAAAGGCTGACCAAAAACCGTGAGAAACGTGAAGTCCTAAGGCCAACATACAGAAGACGTACCATACGACAGCAAGGGGTTGGTGAAAGTATTCTATCAATAAGCGATAGAGATCTCTCATTTCTACTCCGTCATAAGTTATTTTATAAACCGGACCAAATTTAAAATGAAGTATATGGAAAATGAGAAAAACTAAAATCAACAATCCAGTATAGGGCATAGTTGAAGAGGCAATTGTTGAACCTCTACCAGTAGGTTTTTTTACTGCATATGCAACAGGTCTTGCCGCTTTATTTTCGAGAGTCAATTTCATCGCCATAAAAATATGGGTTAAGAAAATGCCCAAGAGGATAGCTTCAGCGACATAGATCAACGGATTGGTGACCAGGGTGTGAGCGTAAGTGTTGAAGGCCCGATCTCCAAAATAGATCAGACAATTTCCGATCAAGTGAGAGACGAGGAATCCGCAAAGCAGAAGTCCGGTGACCCCCATAATTTGCTTCTTCATAATGGAAGAATTAAGGTAATGGTAAAATCTCGACATGGAATTTTTCTCCAGTGTAGGTGAATAAAAAAGATACTTGTATTTGAATTCCAGAATAGTTTAGGGCAAAAGTTTCGAGAGGTTAAGGGAATTTCTCAGAAACAAAATAAGCTTTTTTTTAACTTAGTTCTGTAAGGTTTAGACAAAGTGAGTCATAGAGGAGACTAGTACTGTGAAATTGCCTGAAGCGCGAGACCTCGAGCTCTTTTTAGAGGTAAGTAAAACTGAAAATTTGTCACGTGCCGCTGAACGAGCGGGCATGACTCAACCGGCCCTGTCTTTGGCCATGAAAAGATTAGAAGACGTGGTTGGTAATCAGCTTTTGTTGCGTTCTAAAAGTGGCGTCAAGCTTACTAAAGCAGGAATCATGCTAGCGCAAGAAGCGCGAACTTTACTGGAAGATTGGGAGCGCATTACTTCAAAAGTCGCTCACGATGAAGAATCTTTAAAAGGTCGTTATGTTCTAGGTATGCATCCATCGGTTGCTCTTTATACACTTCCACATTTTATTCCCAAGCTATTAAAGGATAATAGTGGACTGGAAATCAAATTAGTTCACGATCTCTCTCGAAAAATTTCGGAAGAAGTCATAAGCTTCAGAGTCGATATTGGATTGGTGGTTAATCCAATTATGCATCCTGACTTAGTGGTTAAGGAATTGATCAAGGATGAAGTTGGATATTGGCGTTCTAAGAAATTAACGGCGACGAATGATATCAATTCAGATCAATGCGTTCTGATTTGCGATCCTGATCTTTTGCAGTCTCAAGAGTTGATGGGAAAATTGTCAAAGAAAGGCCAAGTCTTTAAACGGATTATGACCTCATCTAGCTTAGAGGTGATAAAATCATTAACTCTCTCTGGTGCTGGAGTGGGAATCATTCCGGGAAGAGTGGTAGGCGCGCAAGACAAGAATTTAGAAATGCTTAAGCAACTCCCCACTTTTTCTGATCGCATCTGCGTCATTTATCGCAGTGACCTTCAGCGTGCTCACGGCTCTAGAAGATTATTAGATGCTCTAGTCCATGGAATTCACGAAGCGAACTTTTAATTTCAGAATTTCAAATTGACATATAGCGCCTATAATCATAGGTTTGCCTCAATTCAATTTATGGGGGATCCAATGACTTTAGCGCGAATGAGCTCTTTGTTTTTAGGTTTATTTTTAAGCTTAAACTTATTAGCGGCGAATCCACATGCACGTCTCAATACGGCGCGATGGAATGCATTGAATTCAACTCAAATCGGAAGATATTATACTGCTCAGTATGAAGGTGTTTACCTTCTGTTTGATTCATCTTTAAAAAGTGAAACTGAATTAAAAATGGTCGAAGGAAAGAAAACGATTGTTCTTCACTTTGATCTCGCTTCAAGTGACTTTGATTACCTCTCTTGGGTTTTGTTTCAAGGTTTTGTCCGTTACACTTTAGAAAAAGAAGGAGCTGATCTTTCAACTGATGAAAGTGAACTTACTGTTTGGAATGAATCGATGATTTATCTCAAGCAGCGTGAAGACAATGATGGTGTCGTCGTTACTTCTGAAATGGACTACGCTTATCATCCGCAATTTAATTATGCTCGCAAGAGACAACTCTCAATTTCAAGATTTTATCGTCTTTGGCAAGAAGATTACGCTTTGTTTGAGTCAGAAGTTCTTCGTCGCAAGCGCAACTTAAATCCAAATATTCGTCCCAAACTTAATTAATTTTTACTGAACTTTACAAGCACCATCGTAAAGCAGGCGTGCTCCAGATTGGAACAAGAGGCATTCGTTGTCGTAGTTCAATGGATTTGGCATGACTTGAGCACACATCATACCCTCAGCACAAATGGGCATAGGGGGCTGGCCACAAACAACTCCTGAATTAGCACGACAGGACAAGGGAGAACTCGAAGACTGAGAAGTCATTCGCGACTTTGAAGCTTTGAGCGGATCTTGGCCGCAAGAAAAAATAAAAAGCGCAATTAATAGGAGAGTGAGTTTTTTCATCATTAACGTCTTATCGGCACATCAACTCATTCTGCTTAAGTGGTTTCTGGATGCACCCCTTGTTTTCAATAACTTGGGGTCAGATTGGAACTGGTTCCTCTTTGCTCGTGCGCGCCATGCGTCTTCTGATTGTAATCACTTAACAGCTCTTTGGCATGAGAAATGCTTATAGCCGTTTTAACAACGTCATCATTCGAGAGAGGAGAGATTATGAAACGTTTAATTGTCCTGCTGGTAGCAGCACTGTCACTGAATTCATGTTTAACTTTAGATGGAAATTTAACTGTTCGAGAAACTCTTACGGTTAAAAAGAAGTCAGGTCTTTTTGGTTTGGGTTCTAAAAAAACTCAAGTCGGTCCCGGAGCGTATCGGGCCAAATTTGATATCGTCTCTAAAGATAGTTTTGTTTTGCAATTGGTCCGCGACGGAGAAAAAGATATCCGTATTCCTTTAAAGAGCGATCGCAATCTTAATGTTCCAAACGGCAATGGCCCTATCTTTATTTCAAATAGAGAACTCAATCAGGAGTATGATCTTGCTGGAGACGTCAGAACTGATGTTGATGAGTATGGTTATGCCCGTGGACGTGAATCATGTACCTATACGACTGTAGAGAGACACTGCAGACCTGTCTGTACGAGAAGTGAAAATGGTTCTCAACATTGCGAAAAAGTATGTAGAGAAGAGACCATTACTCATAATGGCTACCAAGAAGTTCAGTACCACTACCGTAAAACTTTTAGAGCACTCGAGTTGGATTTCTTAAAAGGCGGATCAAACGCGAGAGTGGCCCACTTCAGTGGAACAGATACTCAAAACGAGAAAATCTACGATTATAAAAGTTCTTGTTATTAATAGGTTTTGGTCAGGAGTCGCAGCATGACTCCTGACCTTTATCAGCTAAAGTAATCCACAGAAAAGACCGATATAAACCGTATGACTCTTTTGTCTAAGGTCTCAATATTTATTATTCTCATATTTCCTTTAATAGTTTTGGGAGAAGTAAATTCTTCAGTACCGACACTTGGCAATTCTGCTATTCATTTTAATCAAGAGAAATGGAAGCTGATAAGTTCTGAACATCTTTTCGATCGAGAAGTGCCCGTTCTGTACTTCAATAAAAACGAAAAAATAAAAGTCTATTTAAACTCTAGTATCGCCTCGACTTTAAAAGCGGAGAAGCACTTTTATGACAAATCTAAAGAGCTCTGTGGAAAAGGGAAGCTCGTTAAATTAAAAAATGAAGTGAGCTGTCGAATCCAACTCGATGGTAAGGAAATGTATTCTCGTTACTCCTTATTAAATAAAAATGGAAAGAAATATATTCTCGCGAGAGAGCTTGTTGCAGTTTATGAAAAGCTCTCAAAAGATGAGCGTAAGGATCTTGATAGACTATATGAAGAACTTTAATAAAATAAGCGTTAGTCTTTACGTCTTGCTCTTCAGCTTGAACGCTCAAGCTTACGAATGTTCGCTTGATAAAGAAAACAAAGATGATGCTTATCAATCTTTCTTAAATTCATCACAAAGCATTTTAGCAGACCTTAAAAACGAGAATAATAAGTGTGCCCCTGAAGCTCAAGAAGTTGATCGGTTTGCCAATTCTATCAATTCCTACAAAGAGAGTATGGGACTCAATAATTGGACCATCTATTCTGATCTCAATTCTAATGATGTGGATTACAAAATTACTTGTCATAATTATCAACAAGTCTTTTCAGCTCAGCATGATCTCTATGTGAAAAATAGAAGTTTAAATAGAGATACAGATGGACAAGAAGTGTTTGCCAGTAGGTGCGATGCCGAAGCTGATTATCAAACCTGTGCTAGTATTGAGTATCAAGAAAAAATAGAAGAGAAGAAGGTGCAATGCCAATCTATTGTTTCTGAAGATCAATGGCGAGCTCGTAAAAATTCTCAAGTTAACTTTTTGAATCAAATGAATAATTTCATGAAGGATTCTTTAAACAAATTAAAAGATCCTGTTTGCCAAAAATCTCACTCTAAAGAGTACATCGGAAATATGTTTAAAAATCTTTTAATGTTTACGGGAGAGGTTTTAACCATTGGCGCTGGTCCTACTGGTGGGTTAGCTTATGCCGGAGCTACTGGCTTGATGGATAGCGTGATTTCGTTCTTAGGTGACAATACTGATTTTATGGATATGATTCAAAATGAGGAATCAACAAGAAGCCAGGCTTGTTTTTTTAAGAATCTTCAAAGAAGAGTTTTTGGCTGTTCTAATTATCAACAAGTAAAGCAACGGGAGCAATCTCTAAATGACTTCAACTCGGCCGTCAGTTGCGCCAGGGAAACGAAACCTATTTTTGATAATGCTCAGGACTTTTCTAAGCTGCTAGGTTATATCAGTAAGATTGAAGATAAAGATGGAGAAGATCTATATTTCAGCTTACTCAATTCCTTTGACAAAAATAATTTAGGAGCTTCAACTCTTAAAGGAATTCAATCTTTACAGTCTTTGCCAAAAGATTCAGAAGTTTTAAATTCATTTTTTAAAGTTAACTCAGGTCCACGTGGGGATCGAATTAAAGCGAGAAAGGAATTAGAACTCTTTCAAAATAAATTAAAAGATCTCAAACCGATTTTAAAGGCCCTTCAACCAGAAAATGCTGGAGAGTCGCCAGATAAATTAGTCAAAGAATTGAAAGAATATGATAAAAAATATGGAAGTCAATTCTTTGATGACCTCAGGCTCATCCACCAATTAAAGGCCAAGGCTGAAGGTAAAAGTTACTCTTCATTAGAAGCCTATGAAGCAAGCCAATCGATGATCGATCAATTTCAGAGGATGTCCTCTTCTATCGAATCTGGCAATTATCGAAGCATGGAATTAGTGTTCAATAGTTTTATGAAGTATTTTCCTGCCAATGTGATTACGCAAACGGAGAATTTATCTAAGAGCATGACAAATATTAAAGATTCAGTGGCAAGTTCTTCAAAAGATCGCATTGAGAAGTTTCAACGAGTCATTGAGCCATTATTAGAATTTTGTCATCAATTACCTGAAGTGGCCTATTTGAATTATTCTGCTAAAGAAGGAGTTTTTTCAAGTCACAATTTATCTGAACATCCAAATACAAGTTTCTTGGCGGCCTGCGCGCCATTTTATTGCGCCGACGGTTCAGGTTTAAAAGTTTATCAATCGGGATTTTCAGAATATTATTTAAAAAGCTCGAATTCCAAGTTGAAAATTGCTGATCCTGCTTATCAAAAATCGGAATGTTCATCCGATGATTCTCAATGCAGAATCGAGCAATTCAAAAAGTATAGTTGCAATAAGGACGAAGCTTTATCTCCCGTTAAAAAGAGATTCAAAGAGGAGTACCTTAAGAAGGGAACTCTCTGTGGGCAAGCCATTAAAAATTAGGCTCGCCCTTTCATCATAAAATCCCAATAGAGAACAGGTAACATTTTTGTTTTAAGCAACCACATGGAGTAGCGCTCTTTAGTCATGTCTATCACGGGAAATGAGGGGAGAAGGATATCATTGTAACCAAACTCGGCGAGGATCACTTTTCCATATTCAGTAACAAGAGGACAAGATGAATAGCCATCGTATTTTTTATTATTTTCAAGTGATCGTCCATTGAGGTGATCGATCAGGTTACGAACAAGGACTGGCGCTTGTTTTCTAACCGCTGCACCTGTTTTTGCGGTTGGGTATGCGGCGACATCTCCTATGGCAAAGACATTTGAAAATTCGGGAGATTGCATAGTATGAATATCAGCATTGAGCCAACCTTTGCTCGGACCTTCTTTGTGTGCAAGAGGTGAGTCTTGAACAAATTGAGGGGCTGACATTGGTGGCGTCACATGAAGCATGCTGTATTCGTAGGTGACTTGTTGTTGTTTGCCTTCAGAGTCGCTCACGCAATAAGTGGCCAGTTTATTCTTGGTATCGACCTCCACTAGATTATGATTAAAGCGGGTATGAATACCTTTTCGGACCACCACTTTGTTTAAAGCTTGTGCAAAAGAGGGGACACCAAAAATTCTTTGTCCAGCGCTTGTGAAAAAGATTTGAGCATCTTTACGACGGTTTGTTCTTTGAAGGTGAGCATCAAATAGATACATGATTTTTTGAGGAGCACCTCCGCACTTGATAGGAGTATTGGGAAAAGTAAAAAGGGCCTGCCCTGATTTAAAGTTATGAAAGTTTTCCCATACTTTATCGACTGTTTGATAAGAGTAGATTGAGCAAACTCCTTCGTAAGGAAGGGTTGGATCTTCGAGACCTTTGATTTTTTCAAAATGGAGCTCTAATCCTGGACACACCACAAGGGCATCATAATGGAGTGCTCCTGATTTTTCTGTCTCCACTTGGTTTTGAAAGGGATCAATCTTAATCACCTTCTCAGCTAACCATTCAACGCCATTAGGAATGAGGTCTTTCATGTTGCGTTCAGTTGCTTCTTTGCGAGAAAGGCCAGCGCCAACCAATGTCCAAAAGGGTTGATAGTAATGCTTTTGAGCAGGATCTATGATGGTAATGCTTAATTTTTCGCCTGAATGTTTAAGTCTTGCGGCAACATCAATTCCTGCTGTTCCTGCACCAATAATTAAAATCTTTTTCATGCTAAAGTCCTTCCTATTTGAGTTGGTAAATAAGCAATTCCCATTTTCGCTCTTTCTTTATAGAGAATAAAGAGTCCCATGATGATGAGAAAAACACCAAAGGCTTTTTTCAATTTATCCGCAGGTACAAACTTTACTAACCACGAACCGATAATAATGCCGATAGCGGTAAAGAGAATAAACATTCCGATAAAATTCCAATCTAAGTGAACTTGATTCATGTAACCGAGATATCCCGAAAAGGAATTTGCGGCAATAATAACGAGCGAAGTTCCGACGGCCTGTTTCATAGGAACTCGTGCCATCAAATGGAGTGCGGGAACAATGAGAAAGCCGCCACCGACGCCAACCAATCCTGTCACAATACCAACAACCAAACCTAATCCAGCTATTTTCAAGATAGGGAGATGAACTGTTTCCTCCATCTGTCCTTCGATGACTTTTTTCTTTTTCAACATGTAGTAGCTGGCCAGGAGCATGATGATGGCAAAGAGAATAAGCTGAGTGGTACCCGATAAATATTTGGCAAAAAATCGAGCAGTAACAAAAGCACCAAACATGGCCACTGAACCAAAAATGGTTCCTGTTTTGATATTCAGATTTCCTGCCCGAAAGTGGCTAATACTTCCGATGAGACTCGTTGCTCCAACGACGACAAGTGAAGAAGCTACTGCGAGTTTGGCCTCCATGCCTATCACGTAAACTAAAATGGGCACTGTTAGAATGGAACCACCACCGCCCATGAGGCCAAGGCTTAGGCCAACTAATGTTGCGAGTAAGTATGCTGTGATCATTGTCACTCCTTTATCTGGAGTTATTGTGCCTGCGGATTCTATTTTGGAATATGATAGAGATCAAACTCTGATTAATCCGCAGAGTTTTCTTGGGCCATGGCCAGCATTGCATTTTCATCTAATATAAGGATATCGCGTCCCACTTTTTCAATAACTTTGCTGCGCTCAAGATCTCCAAGGACTCTCGAAACAGTTTCAGTTTTGGCACCACAATATTCGCCAATTTCCCTTCGAGTCCAATGGTGAGCAGGATAGCGATTTTTCAAAAAAATGAGAGACTCTATAATGCGACCTGAAACTCTCTTACTCATCGAGTCTTTAATTCTCAGCTCGGCCCTTCTTAGGTCTTTTGCCAGAAGATGGAGAAAGTGTCGCATGAGTTCGGGATCTTCAAAAACAACTTTCTTAGCTTCATCAATATCTAAAAAAAGTATTTTAGAGTTTTTTAAAGTTACAGCTGAGGCATGATAGGTGTCGTCTGCAAGCAATGATCTGTGACCCATAAAAGTACAGGGTGAAAATATTCTCAGCAGTGTCTCAACACCAGCTTCTGAAAGGGTAATAAGACTGACCAAACCTTCTTGAATAAAATAGAGTCCACGGGCCTTCTCACCTTCATTGTAGATAGTGGTTCCTTGGTTAAAGGATAATATTTTCCCTTCAATTCCTTTTGATTTGAGATATTGGGGAAAATCAAAGCGTTCGTAAAATTCAATCATTGCGATACATTATGGCCTAAACTGATAAATATTAGCAATATAAGAGATATTAAAATTGATTAAGATCATAATAGGTTACGCTTGTTTTGGAGTAACCTCGTTGAGTAGATAGGAATATAGGGAGACTTTTATATGAAAATTCAGCACTTTTTTGATAACGATACTTTTACTTTGACTTATATTGTTTGGGATGAGCAATCAAGAGATGCCGTCATTATTGATCCTGTTTTGGATTATAATCCTAATTCAGGAAAATTTTCTTACAAAAGTGCCGATCTTCATCTCGAATTTATTAAAAAAAATGAACTCAATGTGCATTATATCCTTGAAACTCATGCTCATGCAGATCACTTGAGTAGTTCTGTGTACCTAAAAAAGAATCTTCCAAAGGCCAAGGTGGCGATTGGTGCACCGATTAAATTAGTTCAGGAAGTTTTCAAGGGTGTCTTTAACATGAAAGAGTTAAAGACCGACGGCTCTCAATTTGATCAACTTTTAAATGAAAATGAAGTGGTTCAAGCGGGTAGTCTCTCCTTTAAAGTTTTATATACTCCGGGGCATACTCCGGCATGCGCTAGTTATCTTTTTGGAGATAACGTATTCACTGGTGATGCTTTGTTTATGCCAGATTACGGAACAGGTCGCTGTGACTTTCCAAAAGGGTGTGCCGAAGACCTTTATCATTCTGTAACCCAGAAGCTATATACTCTGCCAGATTCAACAAAATATTTTACTGGTCACGATTATTTGCCAAATGATAGAGAGCTCAAATTTCAATCGACAATTGGGGAATCAAAGAAAAGTAATATCCGTCTGACAGGATCTACGAGCAAAGAGGACTTTGTAAAATTTCGTCGCGAACGTGACGCCACTTTGGAAGCTCCTCGTTTGCTTCTCCCAAGTATCCAAGTCAATATCGCAGCTGGACATCTACCTGAAGCTGAAGACAATGGCATGAGATATCTCAAGCTGCCAATTAGAGAATAAAAGAGGTTTTATGATTTGGTTTTTAGTATCAGTGCTTTTTGCACAAGGGCCAACTCTAACTGAGGAGCAAGCTTATTCAAAAAAAGCAGAAAGCTATTTAAATCCTTTTAAGAAAGAATTAATGATGGTTTTAAAAAAGACAGTGGAGACCAAGGGGACAATTGCTGCCGTCAATACTTGTCACCTTCAAGCTCCTAAAATCCTGGAAAAGCACTTAGAGCATTTAAAAAAGAATCAAATCGAAATAGGTAGGACAAGTGATAAATTGCGGAATCACGAAAATGCTCCTAGACCTTGGGTAGTGAAATATTTATCTGAATTTAAGGAAGGTCAAAGAAAAGGACCTGTTGTCGTAGAGATCAATGAAAATCGAATTGGCTATTTAGCACCAATTGGAATTCAACCGCTCTGTTTAAAATGTCATGGTGAGAAAATTGATCGAAAAGTTCAAAAAATCATTGCTGAGAATTACCCTAAAGACCAAGCCATCAATTATAAAATTGGTGACTTTCGTGGTCTTTTTTGGGTTGAAATGAATCGTTAATTACAGCTTGAGAATTGGGCAGTTAATTCAATATTAACATCTGACCACGTTTTGCCTTCGTGAAGTGCGAGACAAGCTTTGTTAATCGCCGACAATTGCTTAGAAGCAGAGAAATCGAGAATATCAATAACTCCATTGGCCTTCAGTTCGTTGCCCAGAATCGTGTAGTTCATTGGAACATCGCGATCAACACCATTCATATTCACTTTAAGTGTGATGTTTTTGTCATCAATTTTAGTCACACGAGCAAGGATTTCTTTGCCTTTCATCGTACTGAAAAAGAATTTAGCAATTTTGGCATCACGCGCTTGATTGCTAGTATCAACAGATTGATGATCAATTTTTAGACCAAGTCCATAAGTGATATCTTTGATAGATGTACTTCTAGTCTTTCCATCAAAGGTAAATTTAGAAAAGGCTCCACCGACACCAACTTTCGAAGGTGTTTTAAATGCTGTCCATTTAACTGTGAGGTCTTTCTCACTTACTTGAAAACATTCTGCATAAAGGGATTGCGATAAGAGCAGAGCACTTAGCGCTAACAAAGTTTTTTTCATAGCAAACTCCAAGAAAGGTTGTTAAAGATAAAGGCACCCTAGAATACAAGAGAAGAATATAAGTGAACACTAAAGAATTTCCCCATGAATTTTTTGTTGAGATTACTCAACAAGAATTTTATTTGGGTCGCATAACAGTTAACAAAATGCCCAAGGGGCACACTTGTGAAATTTCGATCGTGCAGCGCGAATCAAAAAAAATTATTAAACACGTTGACACTCTTTATGAGATCGAAGAGTATGCTGAGGCCGTGGACAGAGCGGTTCAAAAGCTTTCTCATTTTCTTAAAAATCAACTTTAAGTCAGTCATCTTTTTGACTAGGTGATTCGTCGCGTTCGTCATTTTTATGACTCGTCATACTTTTTCTAATTCTAATATTTCAACAAGTTAAGCTGTTTTCTCCGTGATCAAAAGTTGGCACGAACCTTGCTCTATGTATTAGTGTGTGTGTAGGAGCAAGAAGAAAGGATTTTTTCAAACTCCGTCAAATGTCTCTCGATAAAAAAAGGCCCACTGTTTCAGTGGGCTTTTTTGTGTCTTTTTTTCAAGCTTTATTTAAATGGTTCAGTAAATTCCAAATGAGTTGGGCCAGATAACGTGCGCCCTTTTGAGAAAGATCGTCAAAGAGAGGATTATATTCGTAGATTCCTATAACTCCTCTTCCTCTCGTCGTGGTGGCATAAGTTTCGAATACTCTTGCGACTTCTTCTGGAGAAAGGCCAAGTGGATTCACTGCACTTACTCCACTCATAATACTAGAAGAGAGCGCATCGGCATCAAGTGAAAGAATAGCTTGTCCATTCCAGGATGCGATTTCATGGCGAATAAGCGCGTGTGCTCTCTCATTATCTCTGGAAATGGTGTGGTCATCCACAATGTGCATAACTTTTTCGAGTCCCTGAAAATTGGCCGGAGCATTAGCGTAATGATGAGTGCCCCATTGAATGCATTTCCAATCGGACTTTTGTTGGGAGAATTGGCGAAAAGGCGTTCCCGAATGGACTTCAGAATCATTCCTTGTGTCGAGATGAGGGTCAACATTGATCACGAGAAGGGGATCGCTTTTCAGCGCCATCAGCAGTGGATAAATGTGATCATGACCTCCACCTAAGTGGATAATCAGTTTTGGATTCCATTTTTTTATCTGCTCTTGAATATCATTTGCATATTGAGTTTGCTTATCTTTCAAGTTTTCTTGCGAGGCTTCTAGTTTAATTTTCTTTAAGCGCAATTGATTTTGGGGAGCGATCATCTTATTCATCACATTCAATACCGCTTCCGGAGCCCAACGTGCGCCTGCGCGACCTCCATTGATCGTGACTCCAAGGTCATCCTCAGTGGTTAAAAAGAGGACATCAATATCTCTTTTTTCGTCTGATAAATGCCATTGAGAGATGAGTTGATCTTGAGATCTTTGTTCGAGATGAGCAAAATTTTGCGCCATGAGGTTTCTCCTGCTTGTATCGGTCACTCAGGCAGTATACCCTATTCAGTATGAATCAAAAATGCTGGTTTATTTTTAATCAAGATCACCATCTGGGCCCTTTTGACGCAGATGAGATCAGAAGTCGATTTCACCGTGGTGAATTGACCATGGAAAGCCAGTTATGGACTGAAGGTATGGTCGGTTGGACGGCCTATCGCGATATTGAAGCCTTTCATAAAACAGGTGAGAAAAAAGCGGAGCAACCTCCAGAGCCTCAGTGGAAGAAAAGCCTACAAGAGGCCAATCGCCAGCTTGATCAAATCGAACCTGAACGGGTTCAAAAGAAATTGGCCAGTCTGCCTCGCCAAGAAGAAATACAAGTAGAAGAAGAGCTAGGGCCCGAACTCAAAGTCGTTGAAGAGTTTTTAGCACTTGAAGAAGAAGAGGAGCTCCCGCCGCCTTTGCCTCCCTTACCAATCGAAGAAGAAGAGGCAGTTGAAATTCATGAAGATGAAGTTCCTGATTTTTTAGAGGTTGTTCCAACCCAAGAAGAAATGGTCGAAGATCATACTGGAGAGTTTGAAATTCAAGCTCTCAATGAAGAAGCTCCTGAGGAAACAGAAACAGATGAGACAGCTCCTCATCCTGTGAGATGGTGGAGTGGAATGATTTTAATGGTAATTGCCTTGGTGGCGCTCATTTGGTTTATTTGGCCAAAAAAATTGGTGGCCCCTTTTAATGATCTCTCAGATGCCCAGAGGAGTGTGCTCACGCATTTTGCTAAAAATGCCCCTGATAAAAATTGGCTCTTCAAACTTATGGTCGATAAAGAGAAAGGAAAACTTTTTGTCGCCGCCAATAAATCGGATCGTGCCAAACTCACCGTTCACATGCGAGGAACTCCCGATAAATTGTTGAGTTTAGAAAATAGTGAAATGATGGCGACGCTCGATTTGAATGATTATTTTGGTTCATCTTCTGAGCTCACATTGAATGTTGGAACCAGTATTGCTTATGGAGAATATCAAGTTGATATTTCGGGGCGAACTTCGGGCTGGAAGCCTCGATTGATGTCACTTCTCAATACTTGGCCAGTTTTTAAAGATATGACATTCGTAAAATTTTATAATCCTGAAGTCATTTATAGTGGCAAATTGATGATCTTTAATGGCAGCCAAAAGCAGCTTGAAGAAAAATTGACCGAATTTAGTAAGGCGATAGAAAATAAAAAAGTCATGCCGTTGAAGGACCAACTGCAAAGCCTTCAATCGATGTATGCTTTTCATCAAGCGATAAAAGAATTATTTATCGACTATCTCGATCGCATTACAAAGGGTAAATCTATCGTTGGGTTTGAAAGAAAATATAATCTAGAAATTGGAATTCCTTTAAGTGCTCTCATTTTAGAAAATAATAAGCGTTCGGTCGAAGCGATGAATGTCGATAAAGAGCAGAGTAAGCAATATGATGTACTTATGAGACAAGGCAAAGAGTTAGGTTCTATCGCAGCTGATATCGTTACAAGAATCAAGAAGATGGGAAAACTTCGCTCCAACGACAAAGTCAAATTACATGATTATTTTATCAATCGTTTCGATCGCCTCGAACTTGAAATGAAAGAGTTGATTTCTCAAAAACAAAATGCCATTCAATCTTATAAGCGATAACCTGCACTTTCTTTTTTAGAAAAAGCTTGCCCTACCTTATACTGACCTTTCTCATCTCGAACAATACTTGCTCCCCAATACAGAGGATCGTGCTCAAAAATAATAGTGAGGTTGTGATCATGAATAAAAGGAAGAAATTCTTTTTTATCTTCTGTCGTCACGCCAGGGGCGATGTCATATCCCATCACCCATGGAATGGAGACGTGATTGGAAGTGGGGATAAGATCTGCGAGATAAATATACTTGGAAGTATAAGGATGAATCAGATGCGGAGTGTGTCCCATCGAAGATTTGAATCTGAGTATTTCTCCATTCTCGAGCTCGAGAATATCTCCTGTTCGGCCTTCAAGCCATTGGATTTGGTTTGCATTTTGGTAGTGTTTAATAATTGGTAAAAAATCTTCGACGTGAAAAGATCCAGTGTCTCTGTCGGTTGGATTTAATGAATATTCGTAATGTTGTTTATGAAGATGGAGAGTGGCGGATTCAAAAACGGGAACCATTTGGCCTTCTGCATTTTTGTGACCAATGCCACCGACGTGATCAAAATGAAGATGACTTAAGACCAAATCGGTCACATCACTTGGTTTTAAGTCAAGTTCTGCTAAAACTTTGATTAAGGGAGAGTTTTGATTTCGAACATCAAAGCGCTGATCAAATTTGTCGCCGTGATAATCGCCGATGCCAGTATCAATGACAATGACTCGGGTATTCGTTTGTATCAACCACAGACGCAATGCTAAATCGATGCGATTAAGCTCATCACTTGGAGCTACTTTATTCCATAATGGCTTAGGAATAATACCAAACATCGCACCACCATCGAGCTTGAAATATCCGGGTTCGAGTATGGCGTTTGAGATTTCATTCATGATCAGTTTCCTGTATTGCAAATAGGGGTTATTTAAATGGAATCAATGCCGTGCCACAAGTCGCAAAGCACATAAAAAAAAGTTAAAAAAATCAAGCCTTTGTATCGCAATGCTCCTAGAGGAAAGGTGGCATCGCGCCTATCATATGATCCAATTTCAAAAGATAGCGATACTGCACTCAAATCGGGAGAATCGGATTATGAACGTCCATGAGTATCAGGCGAAAAGTCTGTTAAAAGATTTTGGCATTACTGTTCTAAAAGGTAAAACGGCCAAAACAGTTAACGAAGCTGTAGAAGCAGCAAAAAGTCTTGGTGGAAAAATTTGGGTTGTTAAAGCTCAAATCCATGCAGGAGGAAGAGGTAAAGCTGGTGGTGTAAAACTTGCTAAAACTCTTGATGAAGTGAAGGCCCATGCCGAAAGCATTCTTCACAAGACTCTTGTCACTCATCAAACAGGTCCTGAAGGAAAAGAAGTTCTCACTCTTTTAATTGAAGAGGGATGTGACATTGATCACGAATATTATGCTGGTCTCGTCCTCGACAGAGGTACTGGTCGCATTACTTTCATGGCGTCATCAGAAGGTGGCGTTGAAATTGAAAAAGTTGCTGCAGAGACCCCAGAAAAGATTATTAAGGTTTCTGTCGATCCAGCAGTTGGTTACACTGCCTATATTGGGAGAAAGCTTGCTTACGGAATCGGAATTAAAGATAAAGAATTGGTAAAGAAAGCTTCAAAGTTTTTTGAAGGTCTCTATAACCTTTATGTTGAAAAAGATTGTTCAATCGCAGAGATCAACCCAATGGTAACGACTAAGGGTGGAGATCTTCTAGCGCTAGATGCGAAATTAAATTTTGACGACAACGCTCTCTTTCGCCACCCAGATGTAGAAGAGTTGAGAGATCCAACTGAAGAGTCAGCTCTTGAATTAGAAGCTCATGAGTACGGGCTTTCCTATATTTCACTCGACGGAAACATTGGGTGTCTTGTGAATGGTGCTGGTCTCGCTATGGGAACGATGGACATCATTAAACTCAATGGGGGCGAGCCTGCGAACTTCCTCGATGTAGGTGGTGGTGCGACTAAAGAAACAGTTCAAAAAGCTTTCGGAATTATTCTTTCTGATAAAAAAGTTAAAGGCATTCTCGTTAATATCTTCGGTGGGATCATGAAATGTGACATCATCGCAGAAGGCGTGATTGGTGCAGCTAAAGAATTAGGAGTTAAGGTTCCGTTGGTGGTTCGTCTCGAAGGAACTAACGTGGCCTTGGGGAAGAAAATTTTAAATGAATCAGGATTAAAAATAATTGCTGCTGATGATCTTGGCGATGCCGCTAAGAAAATTGTTGCAGCTGTTAAAGGGGAGGCTTAGTCATGGCCATCTTAGTAGGAAGAGATACAAGACTTATTACAGTAGGATTTACTGGTAAGCAGGGAACATTCCATTCACTTCAATCTCGCGATTACGGAACGAACTTTGTTGGAGGAGTAACTCCAGGTAAAGGCGGAACTATTCACGAAGGGTTTCCAGTATTCAATACAGTTCAAGAAGCTGTGGTCAAAACCGAAGCCAATGCGGCAATGATTTTTGTACCTCCAGCTTTCGCTGCAGATTCAATTTTAGAATGTATTGATATGGGCATGCCGTTGGTGATTGCGATCACTGAAGGGATTCCTATCGTCGATATGGTTCGAGTCAAAGCTGCTCTTCGTGGTTCTAAGACTCGCTTGATTGGACCAAACTGTCCTGGAATTATTACTCCAGGTGAATGTAAAATTGGAATTATGCCAGGTCATATTCATATGCCAGGCAAAGTGGGAGTGATCTCTCGTTCTGGAACTTTGACTTATGAAGCTGTATATCAGTTAACTCAAAGAGAAATTGGTCAAAGTACTTGTGTTGGTATTGGTGGAGATCCAGTGAACGGATCAAACTTTATCGATATTCTTGAACTCTTCGAACGCGATCCAGATACAGAAGCTGTGATCATGATTGGTGAAATTGGTGGGTCAGCTGAAACTGATGCTGCTCGTTGGATTCAGAAAAACATGACAAAGCCAGTCGTAAGCTTTATCGCAGGGGCCAGCGCTCCAAAAGGTAAAAGAATGGGCCACGCTGGAGCCATTATCTCAGGTGGAGATGATACAGCAGAAGGCAAATTCAAGGTTCTTGAAGAATGTGGAATTACTATTACACGTTCTCCTGCAGAACTTGGTCAAACATTAGAAAAAGTTTTAAAACAAAGAAGTTGAGGGGACGTCTGACTTTTGCTAAAAGTCAGACAGAATCTAATTGGAGGATTTTTAAGATGGAAAAGACATTTAGTATTATTAAGCCAAACGCAGTTGAAGATAATAATATCGGAAACATCATTTCTCGTTTTGAGAAAGAAGGTTTGAGAATTGCTGCTTGCAAGCTCACAAAACTTTCAAAGGAAAAAGCTGAAGGCTTTTACATTGAGCATAAGGATCGTCCTTTCTTTGGTTCACTTGTTTCTTTCATGACTTCAGGTCCAGTTGTTCTTATGGTTCTTGAAGGTGAAAATGCTGTTGAGAAAAATCGTACAATAATGGGAGCTACTAACCCAGCTAACGCTGACGAAAACACTCTTCGTAAGTTGTATGCAAAATCAATTGAAGCAAACGCTGTTCACGGTTCAGATTCAAAAGCATCTGCAGAGCGTGAAATTAATTACTTCTTTGATAAGAACGAAGTTACAGCTCGCTATTAATTACAAAACTTAATTGCACCAGTAGTTTTATCTAAAACTACTGGTGCTTTTTTTTTACCCGCCCTTTATACTTACCTCCATATGAATTCAGAATTACTTTTGGCCCAACAAGAAATTATCAATGAAATACTTAAGATCCCTTTAACGGGGAAGGCCAAAAAAGATATTTTTGATGAAATTCTTTTGATATTGACTAAAACTCCTTGGTTAAAGTTTTCAAACAAAGGCGCGTTTTTTCTTTGTGACTTTGAGACCAATAATTTTAAACTTCTGAGCTCATTAAACCTTACTACTGATGAAAACCTATTAGAAACAATCCCCGTAGAAATCCAATTGTGCTTAACGACTTCTGAAGGGAATTACCAAGTTCCGATTAAGAATGAAAATAATGAAATAATGGCATTAATGATTCTCTATGTTGAGCACGGACATAAGAAAGATGTTCATGAAGTTTTTTTTCTTGAAGAGATTGCAGCAGTCGTTTCTCATTTAATCATTCAAAAACGACAAGAGAGAATATTTAATGAGTTAGCTGAAAAAGAAGCACTTCATGCTATGGTGACCACCTACAATCACGAGATCAATAATCCTTTAACGATTGCGATGGGTGCACTTAATAAATTGAAAGATCATCCCGATCAAATGGCCGTTGAAAAATTATCTCAATCATTAAAACGCATTCAAGAAGTGATGATTCAAATTCGGAACCTTCCGCTTTCGAAAACAACTAAAGACAACTATGCCAATTTATCGGAAATATTTGTTCTTTCTCGGGATACTCATTTCCCCATTCACATCCTCAATTCCCTTGATAAAACGGCAATTATTTCAGCGACAGATCTAGACGGGAACATCACTTATTTTAATGATCTCTTTGTTAAAATCTCAGGTTATAACCACGATGAATTGATTGGAAAGAATCATCGCATGTTAAAATCGGAGAGACATCCATCCGCCTTTTTTCAAGGGATGTGGTCGACAATAAAAGCTGGGAAAATTTGGCATGGGGAAATTTGTAACAAGAAAAAAAATGGTGAAGAATATTGGGTCGATTCGAGAATTATTCCCTATCACGATGGTTATATTTCAATTCGTTTTGACACTACTCACCTTAAGCAAAACGTCTTCTAGCTTTTCGACAATCTTTTGGAAATGACCTAAATTATATTGAAGCTTTAGATCCTTCATCATTTTGGGATAAAGAGTTTTATCAAAATCAAGTTTGTACATTTCACTTACCAAAGCATGACACACGATAAAGAGACAGGACATAGGTTGTAGCTGATGGGCCTTGAGACCTTTTGGAAAGCCAGAACCATCAGGGCGTTCATGATGCTGTTCCACTATTTGGTCAACCTGAGGATAGCTCTCAGCGAGTTCTCCTAGCAGGGAAGCCGATTGTTGAGGATGACTTTTGTATTCTTGAATTTCATCAGGCGAAAATTGCACCAATCGTTGATCATCAATTCTTTGAATAAAGCTAAGATCAGGATCCTTCAGTGTTATATCGTGAAAAAGTGAGGCAAAGCATAACTTCTCGCGGCTTCTGCGAGTTTGCCATCCAAGTGCATCACATAAAACGCAACAAAAATAACAAAGCAAATAGGCGTGGTCATAATTATAATCTTGGCGTGCTCGCAATTGATTAAGTAGTTTTGAAAGTTGATCCAGATCGGCTGCTTCCATCATTACCAATTCGATATTTCTTTCGGCCATTGAAAGGACTGAACGAGTGAGACCAGTTGTCATGGCCATATGTTGAAGCATCATCTGCGAGGACTTGATCCTATCCTCTGGAGTCATGTCTTGAGTTTGTAATAGGAAGGGCTGCTTAACTAAACTAACTGCAAACTCGAGATAGTCTTGGTCCGTAATATATAAGTATTCGACGTTCTTCTCGAGGATACGTTTAATTTGTGAAGAGTCAAAGGCATCGTCTTTATGAATAAACTTTATATATTTTTGATCATTAAGCTTAATGTAGACGTCGCAAAGTGATTTTGAAAAGCGTAAGAAAAAATAAATGCGAACTCTTTTGTAATTGAGAAGAGGGGCTTGGCCTTTAAAAGGGGCAAGAGATTGGAGAGCAGATTCAAATTGATTTAAAGCTAACCCTTTCTGAATGTAGAAAAAATCTTTGCTCATACTTTTGATTTTTGTCAGTGTAGGGATCTCTTCTAAAGAACGCGATGAATGAAGAAGAAAAGGAATTTCATAATTTCGCTCTTTGAGACCCAGGTAGAGCTGATCGCCATTTCCTCCGGGCATGTCGTAATCAGAAATGATAAGTTGAAAATAAGGATCAGCTGAAACAAGTTTCAGTGCTTCTTGTGAACTCGTGCATTCGATTATATCGAGCGAGTCGAGTAGATTTTCTAGGACGATAATGAGGTAATCCCGGATAGAGTCATCATCATCAACGATTAAAATTCGCATCAGACTATTCTAACCTTAAGCCTTGAAATCATGCTTGAAAAAATCATCACAAATGAAATCGGCGTGTATAGCACACTGATAAATGAGGCACAATAACTGATTAAATAAGGCAAGTATTTGAAATTAAAGGGAAAAGATGCAATTTCAAAGCGACCATGGTATAAACACCGGCCGAAATAATTACAGGGGTCATTGAGACCTCTCCGAAAAACGGCTATAACGTAATGCATTATCCTCAATGGAGGTTTCATGTTTAAGATCGGTGATTATGCTGTTTGTCCTGGCCATGGTGTTGGGCAAATTTGCGACATAGAGGAAAGGGATATGGGAGGCCAAAAGAAGGCGTTCTATATTGTTAAAATCCTCTCTAATGGAATGATAGTGATGGTCCCTACAGATACCTCTAATGGTATCCGTACGCTTATCGGGCAAGATGAAGTGGGTAAGGTTTATTCCGTACTCAACAATCATGATGTGCTCCTTGATAATTCTACGTGGAATAGAAGACATCGCGAATATTCTGCAAAAATTAAGACTGGTTCTCTGATTGAGATCGCGGAAGTCTTAAGAGCTCTTTTTCTTCTCAAGACTAAGTCCAAGAAGAATTTAAGCTTTGGAGAGAAGAAAATGCTCGATCAATGTAAAGATTTGATCGCCACTGAACTTTCACTTTCTGGCGGAATTTCGCCAACTGAAGTGAAAACTCAGATTGATGCTTGTTTTAATTCTTAATTTTCAAAAAAATGAGTTGTGACTAAGAGCGCTTCGTATGAAGCGCTTTTTTTTGGTCTTAAATATGATATCCTCTTAGCAGTCATTGGGAGGAAGTATGCTACCTATCGTTCAAGTCTTTAATAATCTTCATCGCGCAAAAGAAGAACTCAAACCTATGACCCCAGGTCAAATTAAGTTCTATTCTTGTGGCCCCACAACCTATGATTTCTTACATGTTGGTAACGCTCGCGCTTTAGTGGTTGGTGATCTCATTCATCGCATCTTCAAAGCTTTGGGCTATCAAGTGACTTTTGTTCGAAATTTTACTGACGTCGACGACAAGATTATCGATCGCGCTCATGAGCTCAAAGTCGATCCTCTTGTTCATTCTCAAAAATATGTCGATGAATGTTTAAAAGATATGGATTCCCTCAATATGCTTCCGGCCACTCATACGCCGAAAGTTTCCGATACCATGCCAGAGATTATCGCCATGATTGAGGACCTTATCAAAAATGGTTATGGTTATGTGGTTAATGGGGAAGTGCTTTATAATGTTCCAAAATTTACTGAGTACGGAAAGCTTTCTAAAAAAGATTTAGAGAGTTTACAGCATGGTATTCGGGTAGAAGTCGATCAGCATAAGCACCATCCTTCCGATTTTGTTTTATGGAAACCGGCAAAAGCAGGTGAACCTTCATGGGAATCTCCTTGGGGCAAAGGCCGTCCCGGTTGGCATATTGAATGTTCGGCCATGTCTAAAAAGTTTTTAGGTAAAACATTTGATCTTCATCATGGGGGAGTCGATTTAATGTTCCCTCACCACGAGAATGAAATTGCCCAAAGTGAAGCGGCCAATCAGTGTGAATTTGTCCATGCTTGGGTCCATAATGAATTTTTAAATTTTGGTTCAGAAAAAATGTCAAAGTCTCTCGGCAATGTTGTGACGATTCGCAAGTTTGTAGAGACCTATGGCGGAAAAATCCTTCGTCAATTATTAGCCTCAGTTCATTATCGCTCTAAACTTGATTGGAACGAAGAAGTGATTGAACGAGCGATCAGTGATGTTGAACGCATTCATGATTTTTATCTCAAATTTGAGAAGCAGGGAATTGGTACTTTAAAAGTTGATACCAAAGAAATTGAAGGTGTCGTCGCCAAAATGAAAGAAGAATTGGCCAATGACTTTAATACACCAGGAGCTCTTTCTCATTTCTTTTCTACCATTCGCTTTTACAATCGCGAGTTTAAAGATCAAGCACCAAGCCCTGAAATTCACCAAATGATTCAAGAAATTATAGAGTTCACTTCATTGGCGACAGGTTTGGTTCATCACGATGCTCACGCCACTTTAGAAGAGGCGAGAACGGCCCGCGGGATAATCGCTGGTAAAGGCGGAGACAATGATCAAAGTGTACAAATTGAAGCGTTGATCATTGAGAGAAGGGAAGCTCGGGCCAATAAAAATTGGGCCGCTGCTGATAAGGTTCGTGACCAACTCAAAGCACTGGGAGTCGTGGTTAAAGATAATCCAGATGGAACAGCAACTTGGTCTTACGAAAAGTGAGAGATATCTTGAATATCACCACTTGGAGTTAAGAGATATTCTTTTGGAAGATTTCTAAGATTGTAATGGCTGCTCATCGAAAAGCCGTAAGCACCAGTGTCGGCAACTGCCAGAAATTCATTTTCTTTCATGGGTAATAATTTTCTGCCAGAAGCAAAGCAATCGGCCGTTTCACATATTGGCCCTACGACTGTGGTTTTACGAACTGGTCGAGTTGTTTTCTTGAAGGGAAGAATTTCATGATAAGCCCCATAGAGTGAAGTTCGTCCAAAATCGTTCATGCCTCCGTCAACGATCACAAAGTGATTGGCCCCTGAATCTTTTGTTCGTAGTACCTTAGTTATAAAGAGACCGGCACGCGCAACGATGGATCGACCAGGTTCAAATAAAACTCTAAAGTCTTCTTCCACGACTTTGGGTTTTATCAAATGGCGATGAATATTTTCTGAGACGATATTCATATAATCATCCAAACGATCAACGCCTTTTGGTGCTCGCTCTGTTGGAGAATAATCAACACCCAATCCACCTCCAACGTCGAGAAAATGAAAAGGGTGATCAAGCTCTCGCAAAAGTTTACAAGCGCGTTCAACTGCTTTACCAGTCGCTTGAAAGTCTAGTAATTGACTACCGATATGAACTGAGAGTCCTTGGAATTGAACATTTTTCCACAAGGCTTTTTTCTTCATCAAAGTCATAATATCTTTTTTGATCAAACCAAACTTATGCGTGCGATGACCAGTTGAAATATGCTTATGAGTCATGGCGTGGACTTCAGGATTGTAGCGCAAAGCTACTTTGGCCTTTTTTCCAAAATGTTTTGCTCGTTGTGCAATCAATTCAAGTTCGCTAATTGATTCAACATTAAAAGCGAGTATTCCGTCATCAGTTGTTAGTGCCGTATCGATTTCCGCTTGAGTTTTACCCACCCCTGAAAAAACAATATGATGAGCGGGGACACGAGAGCTGATGGCCCGTTTGAATTCGCCTCCAGATACGATATCGGCACCTGCGCCCGCCTTGGCCAAAAGAGAAACTAATCTGGGATTGGCATTGGCCTTTAGGGCATAGCATACGAGGGGCTTAGGGATATTATTTTTTAAAGCAGAGGCTTGAAAACGCTTAAAATTGTCTAAAAGGACTTGTTCATTATAGAGGTAAAATGGTGTCTGCAATTGGCCGGAAGCCTTTGATAGTGGTATATTTCCCCAAGTGAGAGTATTTTTTAAATAGTGAAGCTCTGAGTTTGGTAATAATTCTTTCATATGAATTAATGCTATCAGGAGTCTTGAATAAAAGACAGATTTCGTCACAAGGAATTATTGATTACTAAATGAGTCGGAAAAAGGAATCCCCATTCAAACTTCATAGTCCTTATCAACCAAAAGGTGATCAGCCTGAGGCCATTGCTCAACTTACACGCGGTTTTGAAACAGATAAGAAGGAACAAGTTCTTTTAGGGGTCACTGGATCTGGTAAGACTTTTACCATGGCCAACGTCATTCAAAATCTCGGTAAAAAAACTTTAGTCCTGGCCCATAACAAAACTTTGGCCGCTCAGCTTTATGCGGAATTTAGAGAATTCTTTCCTGAGAATGCAGTTGAATACTTTGTTTCATACTATGATTACTACCAGCCAGAGGCTTATGTCCCAGGCACAGATACTTTTATCGAAAAAGACTCTGCTGTTAACGATGAAATTGATAAGCTTAGGCATTCCGCGACACGTTCTTTGCTTGAAAGGGATGATGTTATTGTTGTAGCCTCTGTCAGTTGTATTTATGGTATTGGTTCACCCGATGAATACTCTTCGCAAAAAGCTACTTTTTTTGTGGGCGATAAAATTGAACGCAACGACTTCTTAAAACTTTTGGTTTCCATTCAATATGAACGCAATGATGTCGATTTTTCCCGAGGCACTTTTCGCGTCAGGGGAGACATCGTCGAAGTCTTTCCCCCTTATGAAGAATCTCATGTGATCAGAATGGAATTTTTTGATGATGAGGTTGAGAATATTTCTTTAGTGGACCCTTTAAGAGGTACCATGATTTCTCAACTGCCTAAAGTCACAATCTATCCGAAAAGCCATTATGTAGTGAGTTCAGACAAACTAGAGCAAGCGATCAAATCTATTCGAATTGAATTGCGTGATAGGCTCAATGAGTTTGAAGAACAAAAAAAATTAGTCGAAAAACAAAGAATTGAGCAACGAACCATGCTTGATCTGGAAATGATGGAAGAGATGGGGTTTTGTTCAGGAATTGAAAACTATTCTCGCCATTTAACAGGTTCCAAACCTGGAGATCCTCCTCCTACCTTAATTGATTTTTTTAAAAAAGACTTTTTGATGATTATCGATGAATCCCATATTACTGTTTCGCAAGTTGGGGGAATGTATCGAGGGGATCGTTCTCGAAAAGAAAATCTTGTGAATTATGGTTTTCGTCTTCCTTCGGCCCTTGATAATAGGCCGTTGAAATTCGATGAATTCGAAACAAAGCTTGATCAAGTGATGTATGTTTCAGCGACTCCAGGCAATTTTGAATTAGAAAAGTGTCATGGGGAATATGTCGAACAAATTATTCGACCAACTGGATTAATAGATCCTGAAATTGAAATTAGAAATGCCAAAAACCAAGTTGATGATCTTCTGGTCGAGGTCAAAAAAGTGATTGCCACGCAAGGGCGAGTCTTGGTCACAACTTTAACTAAAAAATTGGCGGAAGAATTAACCAATTACTTCAGAAGTACTGGTCTGCGAATTCGATATCTCCACTCAGACATTGATACCTTAGAGAGGATGGAAATCATTCGCGATTTGCGCTTAGGAGAATTTGACATTTTAGTAGGTATCAACCTGCTTCGAGAAGGCTTGGATATTCCAGAAGTCAAACTCGTTGCGATTCTAGATGCGGACAAGGAAGGTTTTTTAAGATCGGAGCGTTCTCTTATTCAAACCATTGGTCGCGCTGCTCGAAATTCGGAAGGAAGAGTCATTCTCTATGCCTATAAGACCACAAAATCGATGCAAAAAGCTATTGATGAAACTTACCGAAGACGCAAAATTCAAACTGAGTTCAACGAGCTCCATCATATTTCGCCAACGACTATTAATAAAAAAATAAGCGGTGGAGTCATTGAAACTTTGCGAGGAACTAAAACCTCCAGTTCAAAGAAATCGAAAAAGGGCAGTGAGGTTCTCAATCTGAGTATTGAAAGTATTGATGAGAAAATAGTAGAGCTTAAGCACGAAATGAAGCTCATGGCCAAAGAGTTACGATTTGAAGAAGCAGCCAAAATTCGTGACCAAATTAAGTCTTTAACAGAGGCCAGGATGTTGGTTTAAGCTGCTGACAAATAATTTTGAACCTGTCCAATTCTCATGATGAGATCGTGAGTTTTCATTTGATCGGATAAGAAGTCTAAAAGGTCCTGAGCAAATCCCAAACGAATAGCAAACATATCAGCTTCTAACTGCGCTTGGAGATTGTCTGGTCGTCTTTTATCGTGCTTAAAAACGAGGTGGCCAAGTTCATGGGCCAGAACGGCAACCGCTTGGGTAGCATTGACGGTTTTTATGAGATCAATCAGATTTTCGAAAACGAGGATAATTCTGGTTTTGGGAGAAAAACAAAGAACAGTGCTCAGTCTTTCTCTTTGGAGAATAAAAAGTGTTTCGTTTTTAACAAAGAGTTCATTGAGGTACTCAGTAGGCAGTGAAGTTATAAGCATATCGAAAATCTTTGAAATACGACCATCTCCTCGAATCCATTCATGCTCCGGCTTTCGATAGAATTGGGCCATGATCTCGTTACGAGTAGGGTTTTTAAATAACTTGTTAAATACTTGGGACATAAATCCTCCGCAAAAACCTATCGGCATCTTTTGGAATAACTATGTGGAGTAAAAGAGTCGGGGGAAAAAATGACCGAAATCTTATAGAGCGAGTGTCTCTAAGTTATGATAAATAGAAGAATGCGTTTTATACCTTTAACCCTATTTAGTCTTCTTTTCAGTCTCAGCTTGAGATCAGAAGAGTTGCAAGAGACCTTTGTGGTCACGATTCACGACAAGTTTGTGAAAGTCGTTGCTCCTGACAAGTTTCATTCGAGACTTTCAGTTATTTTAGAAAATAAATCCTTAGTAAAAATCTATGGAAAAATAGAGTATGGTTCTGCAGGGCCCATTTTTACTGCAATATATCCGCAGGAATCTCGCTCAATTGATATCAAGCCCTCCGAGGGGGATAAAATAATCTTCACCCCAATATCTCCACCATTTCAAGAAATTGAACTTATCTTTGGAAGGAAAAGCTATGAGATTCCTCCGCAAAAATAAGTTTGATAAAACCATCTTGGTTATTTCTGACATCCATTTAGGGGCGGGAGCTTATGTAAATGAGCGGCGCAATTACCTTGAAGATTTTCATTACGATGAAGAGATGGTCGATTTTCTAAATTTTTATTCGTCTGGAGAATATGCCCATAGGGAAGTTGAACTTATTATCAACGGAGACCTCTTCGATCTTTTGGCGGTACCCCATGTTCCCTTTTTTGATGATGAGTTTTGGAGTGAAAAAGCTTCCATGGCAAAGCTCAAGCTTATTATAGAAGCCCATCAGGAAGTGATGGAAGCATTTGCAAAATTTATATCAATTAAAAAGAAGAAAATAATTTATATTATTGGTAATCATGATGCTGAACTCGTCTTTCCATCGCTAAGAGAATATTTTCTAGAGCAATTTCCCGAAAAGGATAGGGCCAATATTGAAGTTTTCTTAGAAGGAAATGGAGAGTATGTACCTGTCAAAGGTGTTGTTATTAAACATGGTCATCAGTACGAAATCGCCAATGATTTTGATCCTGAGAAAAGCATTGCTGTAGACTCTGATGGAGAGCCACATTTTGTTCCACCTTGGGGTTCTTATTATGTAACGAGAGTGATTAATAAATTTAAAGAAGAGCGGGGCTTCGTCAATGCTGTACGGCCAATTAAGAAATTTATCATTAATGGTCTGATTTACGACACATTGTTTACAGTTCGCTTTGGACTTTCTAATTTCTTCTACTTTTTTATGGTGCGATTTGTGGGTTTCTTTCGTCAAGGAAAAGGATTTAAGGAAGTTCTTAAAAGTAGTTTGAAAGAGCTTCAACTTTTTAGAGATTATGAAGCTTTGTCTGAAGGTATTTTCCAAGAGCGACCAGACCTGAAAATTCTCATTGTAGGACACACTCATGAGCCTATTTTTAGAACATATGCTGATGGTACCGCCTTTATCAATACTGGAACTTGGACGCGAATGTTTCATCTCGACTTTGGTAAATCAACCATGGATGGCCATTTAACCTATGCTCAAATCGATTTGAAAAAGAATCAGGATGAGTATGAGATTGGGGATATGGCCTTAAACTCTTGGAAGGGGCGGAACGATTTACCTTTTCAAGAATTTAATTAAAAACTGGACTACTTTGATGGTGTTCAGAAAGTATCAATCGCTCTTTCATTTTGTTATTTAGTGCTAAGTTGAGCCCTTCTTTTCAATGACTTAAATCCATTTCTATCAACTTTAAATTGCTTCATCTAAGGCATGATTCGCAACTGCCCAAATTCTTCCTGTCAAACTTCATCTTCTCAATCCAAAATTCGAAGTGATGGATTTTATTTTCGCAAAAGTGATTCGCGCCAAATCCAGCGATTTCGCTGTTCTCTTTGTGGCAAACGCTTTTCAAGCGCAACCCATTCTTTGGCGT